>PDWI01001930.1_pt1 | contig 32040 bp, 26 predicted proteins | sample 1430891 | NCBI WGS metagenome assembly PDWI01 (sample SAMN01162508, study PRJNA174530) | Oral metagenome, whole genome shotgun sequencing project. | biome: Marine environment; feature: Marine mammal; material: Swab sample of the gingival sulcus; isolation source: swab sample of gingival sulcus... | reverse complement strand
TCGTCGGTTGCTTGCTACCAGCAGGCGCCCTTCTCGCTCCTACGCCGTGATTCCGCATCCTTAGCGCAGCTCGGTCCGGTAAGCTGATCAGCGCTCTAGAGCAGGGGATGGCGACGCCCGAAGCCGAGGCGCTCGAGGAGCTTCCGCGGGATCCCCGGGCCGCGAGGGGGCTCGTCTTTGTACTTGAGGCTCTTTTTGAGAAAGCGTGGTGGGCCGCGATCGACGCAGCCCTGGTAGCGATCGGCGGGGTCGCAGAAGATGCGCACATGGATGTGGTCGGTGTGCGGGCTGGCGTCGCCAGGCTGGCGCATCACCAAGGCCAGGCGCTCGATCAGCTGCTTCGACTTGCGTTTGCGCTTGCCGTAGGCGAGCAGCAGGCGGCTGATCCGCCGGCCGATGAAGATCCATTGCACGGGGGTCTCGGGGTCGGTGACCAAGGAGGCCATCATCGTCCAGTTGCGCGCCAGGTCGAGCTTGGTTGGCTGTAGCGCCTGAGAGGTTGGCGATGAGGTGGGAGCCGACGGGGCGTTGGGGTTGCTCGTCGGCGTGAGGCTAGCTCCCTTGCCATTGTAGTGGATCATGGCTGTCGGCGCCACCGTTCGGCCGCGGAGGTCGGTCGCATAATAGAGCAGGTCGACGTCGCGACCGCTGCGATGGGAGCCATGCTCCTTGGTGGGACCGCCGCCGATCGGGCTGAGATCAGCGACGCCGAGCAGGCCTCCTCCGTGGCGTCGGCGGACCTTGCGGGCGACACGAGCGATCAGGGCGACGAGCTCATCGGTGCCGTAGTTACGCTTGCGCTCTGCCCAGCGCTTGGGCACGACGTAACCTTCGCCGCGCAGGGGCAGGCGGGCGGCTGCGCGGAGGGCACCACGAGAGTGCGTTCCTACCGAGACAGAGCTGCCGTCGGTGAGCAGGCCTTTGCCGACGCAAGCGCCCAACGAGAGCGCGACGCCCACTAGCAGCGCGCAGCGTTTCACGAAGCGAGTGTGCCGCCTGGGGAGCGGGGGGGCCAGAAATCCACTACCCCGGCTCCTGAGGCGTCAGCTCTTCTGGCGGCTGCGGCTCGAGGTCTCGGAGGGCCCGCCGGGGCGCTGGGGCGCTGCCGGCCGGCTGACAGGGCCGCTCGCGGGCCGTTTGCGCGCCCGATCCGTCACCTCGCGGGGGCCCTGATCCGGCGTGGCCTTCTCTTTTCCGCCGAGCTCTTTTCCGCCGAACTCTCTTCCGCCGAGCTCTCTTCCGCCGAGCTCTCTTCCGCCGAGCTCTCTTCCGCCGAGATCTCTTCCGCCGAGATCTTTTCCGCCAAAGGGTCTCTGGGCTTTGCCTCTGCTGCGCCCACGCTCACGAACCAGCGCCTCCTGAGGGAGCGCCCAGCGCTTCATCTTCAGCGACTCGATGATGTAGTCAACATCCGCCAACCCGCGGCGCTCATCGGCTGCTTTACAGCTGAGGGTTAGGATGTAGATCACCTGTCCGGCGGATAGATAGACTTGGTGGTTCCGCTTGCTTCCGTCTTTTGATTGGGCGACGGTCTGCCAGAGCTTATGGCCGAGGCGCTTGACGCGTTTGGCGTCACTCGTCTTCAGCCCGAGGGTCTCGAGGGCCCGGTTGTTGTCGGCGAGCACCTGGATCACCTTCTGCTGTCGTGCCAGCCTGGTGTAAGAGAGGGAGATCCGAGCGCCACCGCGGCTGACGAAGGCCAGCAACGACGGGTAGCCGGTCTGCCGCGTCAGCGTCCAGCCTTCAGGAACGGTGAACCGCACCTGGAGCTTGCGGTTTTCAAAGACATCGTCGTCAAACTCGGCACCGCCAGCGCCTTGGGGGAGGGCGGCGATCGCGAGCAGCCCGAAGCCTGAAGCGATCAGGGCCCGCAATGAGTTCGAAGCGTGGAGTGGAGTCGCGCGACTCATGTCGAGTATTATAGTGCGAACCGTGAGCGTGCGAACCGTGAGCGTGCGAAGTGTGAGCGTGCGAAGGGCGCCGATGAGCATCATAACAGGCAGAAGATGATGAGTGAGCGCTTCGGCAAGTATGAGCTCCTGCAACGGATCGGCGTTGGCGGAATGGCCGAGGTCTGGGTCGCCCGGACCTATGGCGCTCAGGGGTTCGTCAAAGAGCTGGTGATCAAGCGCATCCTCGAGCAGTTCAACCAGGATGACGACTTCGTTCATATGTTCATCAACGAAGCGCGCCTGGCCTCTCGGCTCCAACACGCTAACATCGTTCAGATCTTCGACTTCGATCAGGTCGACGGGGTCTACTACATCGCGATGGAGCTGGTCGATGGTCCCGATCTGCGTAAGGTCGCGGCTACTGCGCGGCGCCGCGAGATGCCCGTGCCTCAGACCCTAGCTGTCCACGTCGGGGTCGAGGCTCTGAAGGGGCTGCACTACGCACACACCCGTCAGGAGCGTGGCGAGCCGCTGGGGATCGTCCATCGTGACATCAGCCCTCATAACCTGCTGCTCTCCTACGCGGGGGAGGTGAAGGTCACCGACTTCGGTATCGCCAAGGTCGCAGCCCTGGCCTCGGCGACGCGTACCGGGATGGTCAAGGGCAAGCTCACGTATATGTCGCCTGAGCAGGTCCGAGGCGAGCGCGTCGACGCTCGCGCGGATCTCTGCGCGCTTGGCATCGTGCTCTGGGAGCTCCTCGCCGGCCGAAGGCTCTACGGCGGCGTTGGCAGCGAAGGAGAGCTGCTGGCCGCGGCGCGGCGCGGCAAGGTGCTGCCGTTGGCCGAAGTGGCGCCCTCCGTGCCTTTGCCGCTGGCGCAGGTCGTCGAGCGCATGCTCGCCCCCGATCCAACGATGCGCTTCGAGAGCGCGGCGGCTGCGCTGGCCGAGCTCTCCGCCTTTTCTGGGGCGACCGCCGGGTTGGAGGTCGCCGAGTATCTGGCGCAGCTGCTGCCTGGCGGAGAGCGGGAACGACGCGGGCAGACGACGCTGGAGAAGGCTCCTGGCGTCGCCGTCGCGCCAGCCGACGCGCCAACGGGGACCTTGGACGAGGAGCAGGCGGCAGAGCAGGCGGCAGAGCCTTCGAGCGTGACACCCACGAGCGCGTCAACGCCCGAGGCGGCGTCGCGTCGCCGCGCGGGGTGGGGGATCTCTATCGTCGTGGGGCTGTTAATCTTCGCCGCTGCCGGTGCAGCTGGCTTCTGGGCAATGAGACGCTCTCGTGCGATCGCCGATCGTGCACCGGATGCAGCCGAGGTCGAGCTTCGCTGCTCGCCCTCTGGCGCTCGTGTCGAGGTCGATGGTGTCGCCCTCGCCGGAGGCAGCCCCTATCGCGTCGTGGGCCGTCGTGGGCAGACGCTCTCGGTGGTCGCGCGTTGGGGAGCACAGAAGGTAGAGCGCAGCGTCGAGCTTGGCGGTCAGCCGTCGGTCGCTCTCGAGCGACGCGCGCCTGCACCAGCGAAAGCAGATAGCGCGCCGTCCAAGGCCTCACCGGACGCCGGTCGGATCCCCGACGCACGGCTCGTCGCTGGATCCAAACGCCTGCCGAGGACCGCGCGGCGCACCAAACAACCTCGCAGGATCTCGTGGCCGAAGGTGCCGACGCGGAGGCCAGCGGACGCCAGCGTGAAGAAGATCAGCAGATCCCCGAAAACAGAGCGTTCGGGTCATAAGAGACCCCCCAAGGCCTACGGCATGCTTGCGGTCTACGTCGACCCTTGGGCCTTTGTTTCGGTCGATGGAGGCCGGAGAATGACGACACCGATCAAGGCTCTGCGCTTGCCTGTCGGAGTTCATCGGCTGACGCTCTCGAACACTGCGATCAAGCAACGCGTTAAAAAGACAGTGAAAATACGCAAAGGGCAGACAACCGCCGTGCGCCTGAACTGGAGCCGCTAGCTTCAGCTTCGACATCCCTGATCGCATCAGCAGAGCTTTCGACCCTTCAAGCGGTACGTTGGCGACCTCGGTCTCTCGTAGCGTCTCCCGCTACACTCTACAAGCAACGATTATTACAAGACAATTCTTCAGGAAGAGCGGGGAAGCGGCTCGTGCATACAGCCGACGCGCAAAAAGCTATTAAAAACAAGTGGTTGCATGTGAAGCGTGATCGGTGCCTCGTGAGGCGGGCGCCAACGCCCCTTTTGTGATGAAAACAACCTCATCTCGGATGGACGTTTTTTTCGTGCGATCCTCATACCCTGTGGCCGAACACTGAACAAGAAAACAGTTATGGGCGGACCTAAGCTGGCGCAGGCACACACTTTTTTTTTGTGCTGCTCCATTCAGTAGAATATAGTGACGCGAATCCTGACAGCAGCTTACATTCAATAGAATCCATTTAGTATATAACACTGAATGCATCTGGCTCGTACGCGCTAGATCCAGCGCGAGAAAAGGATGGCGCTTTCGTGGTTCGCACCTCCGCTCGAGAGCCTCTGCTGAGCGAACAGGATCTCGCCCAGATTGAGCGAGCGCATCCGAGCGGGCTGACCTCGGCTCAGATCATCCAGATCTTTCAATCCCGCGGCGTGCGGCTCTCGGAGGCGACCTTTCGCAAATACGTGCAGCTCGGCTTGCTGCCGCGCAGCCGTCGCGTTGGATCCAAGGGTAAGCACCGGGGGTCCCGGGGCATCTACCCCTGCGCGACCGTGCGGCGGATCAACTCGATCAAGCAGCTGATGAGCCGCAGCTTCACCATCGAGGAGATCCAGCGCAGCTTCAGCGCCTTCAAGCAGCAGATCGACGCCGCTGAGGCCGCCCTCGAGGAGCTGCTCAAGGGCTTCGAGCGCGAGATCGCCAAGCCTCGCTTCGACGTGGCGCAGAAGCGCCGACTGACCCGCGAGGTCAGCGACGCCCGCGTCGCTGCCAGCGCGCTAGTCAAGCGCATCACCGACATCGAAACCCAACTCTCGACACCGGAGAAAACCTTGCGTGTAGCCGGCGACGGCATGCTCACCGAACGCTAGTTCGGTGGACCTGGAGGACAGGCAGATGGACCGCGAAACCCCGCTGAAGATGGACCCCTCCCGCCAAGACGACGTCACCGAGGTTGGCGCCGAAGAGCTGATCCCATCGGTGAGCCGCAAGGTTCGCCGTCGTCGTCGTCGTCGCCGCGATCGCCCGCGCAGCCGCACCATCGCGATGAAGCGCCTGACGAAAGAGGAGATCCGTCAAGGCGCGGCGTTGATGCCCTATATGAACTACGCCAAGCCTGCGAGCCGCGTCGAGTGCAAGACCGGCGTCCGCCCTTGCCCCTACGTCAGCTGCAAGCACCACCTCTACCTCGACGTCAACCCGGAGACGGGCTCGATCAAGTTCAACTTCCCGCACCTCGAGGTCTGGGAGATGAACGAGACCTGCTCTCTCGATGTCGCCGAGCGCGGTGGGATCACCCTCGAAGAGGTTGGCGAGATCATGAACCTCACCCGGGAGCGTATCCGTCAGGTCGAGGTGCGTGGCCTGCTCAAGCTGAAGATGACCAGCCAGGACCTCGGCATCAGGCCGTCTTAATCGCTCTGGGGGGAGCGCTCTTCGGAGCACCCCCCACCTTCCTCCCGTCGCCGGGCACAGCGCTGCCGGCCGCGTTCTAGGCCTCAGAACGCTCGCCGTACCACGAGCATGGCTCGTTTCGTTGGCTACGAAAGCGGCTCGGCAGCTCAGCACCCGGCTCGGTCCCGAAGGTGTAGGGGTGCTCTTCGGTGGTTCCTCTCGCCGTGCTGTGTCGCGCAGAGAGGCCTCGCCCGACATGTCGTGGTGCCAAACGCGCGGTCTATCTTGCCGCTCTCATCGAACTCCCCCCTGCCAAGCCGAAGGCTCCGTAGATCGGCCGGGGTCGCGTCAGAGAGCTCGCCATACCACCAGGGGGGCTCCGTTCGACGCGGGGACCTGGGTTGCGTTGGGAGCGGACCCTTGCTACAGCCCTGCTTTCTGCTCGTCGCAATAAAAGAGGCCGAGGTGCGGCATGTCGACGTCTCACAAGATCGAGCGGGCGCTGCTCAGCGTCTCGGATAAGCGGGGGTTGGTGGAGCTGGCTCGAGCGCTCAGAGCGCATGGTATCGAGCTCGTCTCTTCCGGTGGGACGGCCAAGATGATCGCGGACGCGGACATCCCGGTGGTCACGGTGTCGGACTATACCGGCGCGCCGGAGATCCTCGACGGCCGGGTCAAGACCCTGCACCCGAAGGTCTTCGGCGGGATCCTCGCGCGGCCAACGGAGGAGCACGAGGCCCAGCTCCGCGAGCATACGCTCGGACGCATCGACCTCGTCGTGGTCAACCTCTATCCTTTCGAGCAGACGCTGCAGCGCGGCGACGCGACGTCCCAAGAGATCGTCGAGCAGATTGACATCGGCGGCCCCTCGCTGCTGCGCGCGGCCGCCAAGAACCACGAGCGGGTGGCCGTGGTCGTCGATCCCGACGACTACCCCAAGCTGCTAGAGGAGCTGCAGGCGCGGCAGGGTGGCGTCGGTGATCGTCTGCGCCGTGAGCTCGCTGCTGCCGCGTTCGCCCACACCGCCGCCTACGACGTGGCGATCTCTACCCACCTCTCGAGCGAGCTCGCGCAGTCGGGCGCGCTCGCCGAGAGCCTCGGTATGCAACTCGAGCGCGTGCAGAGCCTGCGCTATGGCGAGAACCCGCATCAGCGGGCAGGCTTCTATCGCGCAGCCTCGACCTCCGGTGCTGACCGTGCCGCTCTCTATGAGCAGCTCTCCGGCAAGGATCTCTCCTATAACAATATCGTCGACGCAGACGCTGCCTGGGCGCTGGCCTGCGACCTCCCCGACGCCGCGGTCGCCGTGGTCAAGCACACCAACCCCTGCGGGGCGGCGGCCACCCATGGCGACGTCGCCGAGGCGTTTCGTCGGGCCCTCGCCGGCGATCCCCTCAGCGCCTTCGGCGGGATCGTGGCTTGCAACCAGGCGGTGACCGAGGCGATGGCCGCCGAGCTGAAGCCGATCTTCCTCGAGGCGGTGATCGCGCCGGAGTTCGACCCAGCTGCCCTGGAGATCCTACGCAAGAAGAAGAAGCTGCGGATCCTCCAGGTGCCGCGACCGTCAGCCGGCGCGCTGGTCTGGCGCAGCGCCTTCGGCGGGATGCTCGTGCAGCAGCGAGACGACGGCCTCGAGGCGATGGCGGAGGCCAAGGTCGTGACCAAGCGCGCACCCTCCGATGACGAGCTGCGCGAGCTCGACTTCGCCTGGCGCGCTTGCAAGCACGTCAAGAGCAACGCGATCGTCTTTGCCCGGGATCGCCAGCTGGTCGGCGTCGGGGCAGGGCAGATGTCGCGCGTCGACTCGGTCACGCTCGCCCAGCGCCGCGCCGTGCTGCCCATCGACGGCGGCGTGGCGGCTTCGGACGCGTTCTTTCCCTTCCGGGATGGTCTCGACGGCTGCGCCGCCGCTGGCGTGCGGGCGGTCGTGCAGCCTGGAGGCTCAGTCCGCGATGAGGAGGTGATCGCCGCGGCTGACGAGCACGGCTTGGCGATGATCTTCACCGGGCGTCGCCACTTTCGTCACTAGCAGGAGCTGCTACGCGGCTTCTCGCGGTCTGCTAGACCACGAGAGCGACCGAGGAGATCCCATGAAGGTCCTGGTGATCGGTTCTGGTGGGCGTGAGCACGTCCTCTGCTGGAGCCTGGCCAAGAGTCCACAGCTGACCAGGCTTTTCTGTGCGCCCGGCAACCCGGGCACTGCCGAGGTCGCGGAGAACGTCGAGATCGCCGCCGACGATCTCGATGGCCTGCTGAGCTGGGCCAGAGCGCAGGGCATCGACCTCACGGTCGTTGGACCGGAGGCGCCGCTCTGCGCGGGGCTCGCCGATCGCTTCATCGAGGCTGGTCTCGCGGTGGCGGGGCCGAGCGCGGCTGCGGCGCGTCTCGAGGGGTCGAAAGCCTGGGCCAAGCGCTTCATGGCGCGCCATGACATCCCAACGGCGCCCTTCGAGCTCGTCAGCGATGTCGAAGCGGCGGATCGCTACCTCGAGACCAACCCAAAGGCGCGCGTGATCAAGCTCGATGGCCTCGCTGGCGGCAAGGGCGTTGTGGTGGCCGACGACCTCGCCAGCGCCAAAGCTGCGGTTCGGGATCTCTCGCCTCGCGGCGAGCTCGTGATCGAAGAAAGACTGCGCGGCGAAGAGGTCTCGGTGATCGCCCTCGCCGACGGCGAGCGGGTGCTGATGCTCGCGAGCAGCCAGGACCACAAGGCAGCCTTTGACGGCGACACCGGCCCCAACACCGGCGGGATGGGGGCCTACTCGCCGGCGCCGATGCTCGACGCAGTCCTCGCCGGAGAGGTCCAGAGGCGCGTCCTCGAGCCGACGATAGCTGGCCTCGCCGCAGACGGGATACCGTTTCGGGGGATCCTCTACGCGGGCCTGATGATCGTCGACGGTGAGCCCCAGGTGCTCGAGTACAACTGCCGCTTCGGAGATCCGGAGGCGCAGACGCTCCTGCCGCGGCTCGCGAGCGATCTCCTCCCCTTGCTCGCGGGGGCCGCCGCTGGCGAGCTGCCGAGGGAGGATCTCTGCTGGGATCCGCGACCGGCGCTCTGCGTCGTGCTCGCCTCTGGAGGCTACCCCGGCAAGAGCCCGACGGGCTTGCCCATCGAGGGCGTCGCCGCGGTGAACGCCGCGGCAGGAGACGAGCTGATGGTCTTTCACGCGGGAACCGCCTTGGTCGACGAGCGCTTGGTGACGGCTGGTGGGCGCGTGCTGGCCGTCACCGCGCTGGGAGACGACCTCGGCGCCGCCCGGGCCCGCGCCTATGCGGCCTGCGAGCGGATCACATGGCCCGAGCGTCGCTTTCGTCGCGACATCGGCCACCGCGCACTGAGGCGCAATGCAGACGCTCCACGCTGAGGAAGCGGCGATCGCTCGCGCCGCCGAGCTGCTGCGGGCAGGGGAGGTTGTGGCCTACCCGACCGAGACGCGCTACGGGTTGGCGGTGCGCTTCGACGACGGCGACGCGATAGCGCGGCTCGTGGCCGTGAAGGGCCGCGGCGATCAGCCGCTGAGCGTCCTCGTCTCCAACCACGAGATGCTCGAGCGGGTGGTCGACCCTTCGGCCATCTCGAGGCGCGCACGCGAGCTGATGACACGCCACTGGCCGGGGCCGTTGACGCTGGTGCTCCCCGGGCGTAACACGCTTCACCGCGCTCTGCGCAACGCCGAAGGCGGGGTCGGCGTGCGGATCTCTCCGGACCCGGTCGCGGCCGCGCTCGTTGACGCCGCAGGGCTACCGCTGACCGCCACAAGCGCGAACCTCAGCAGCGAGCCGGCGGCCTCCTCGGCCGAAGAGGCCGCGCTCGCGGGCGTGGCGCTCATCCTCGATGACGGACCGCGCGATGGTCAGCCCTCGACGGTGGCGGTCGTGAGTGGAGAGGCCGTGAAGGTGCTGCGGGCCGGAGGTGTCGCCTTGTGAAGACCTCCGTCGACGCGATCCTGCGCGGTCAGCTGCTGCTCGAGCAGCCGGCGCGAGGCTATCGCTTCAACGTCGACGCTCTGCTCCTGGCTGCCTTCGCCCGAGAGGTCCTCGACGACCCAGCGCGGGTCGTCGACCTCGGCGCCGGTTGTGGCGTGGTGGGGCTCGCGCTGGCCAAGACCTTCCCTCGAGCCCAGGTGGCGCTGGTCGAGGTGCAGCCCGAGCTGGCCGAGCTCTGCGAGCGCAACATCCGGCGAAATGGCCTCGAGGAGCGGGTCGAGGTGAGCTGCTCCGACCTGCGCGACGGCAGCTTCGCGATGGGGCGAGGGCCGACGCTGCTCTGCTGCAACCCGCCCTTCTTTCCCGTGGGCCGAGGTAAGCTCAACTCCGATCCCCTGCGTGCCCGCGCTCGTCACGAGCTGACCGGCTCGCTCGCCGAGCTGCTCGCGTCGGCGGCCGCCGCCGTCCGCACCGAGGACGCCTTGGCCTTGGTGCATGACGCCCAGCGAGCCAACGAGGTTCAGGGCGAGCTCGAGAGCGCGGGGCTCAGGCTCTCGCTGCGGCGAGACGTGCTCCCCTTCCCAGGCCGGCCACCGCGGCGGGTCCTCTTCGGTGCTCGGCGCTCAGGCCAAGGGCTGCGAGAGCTCGCCCCCTTGGTGCTTCACGATCTCCCAGGAGTGGCATCTGCGGAGCTGGCGGCGATGTTGGGCGATGAAGGTGTCACCGTCAGCGAGACGAGGTAGAGGGCGCTTCTCTCCGCTGGTCGAAGTGATTGGACGGAGAGAGCCAGAGGGCTACCATCCGGAGACGAGGCGAGACGCCGCCAAGAGGAGGACGAATGGGCAATCGATGCGTGGTCGGTGCGCAATGGGGCGACGAAGGCAAGGGCAAGATCGTCGATCTCCTTGCGCGCGACGCCGACGTCGTCGTCCGCTTTGGCGGTGGCGCCAACGCGGGGCATACGCTTGTCATCGGCGAGAAGAGGCTCGTGTTACACCTGATCCCGAGCGGCATCGTCCACGAGGGGACGATCTGCGTGCTTGGCCCCGGCGTCGTGGTCGACCCGGCCTCGCTGGTCGCTGAGATCGACGCGCTGCGCGCGGCCGGTGTGACCGTCGACGAGCGCAACCTGCGCATCGCCAAGCGCGCGCATGTCGTCTTGCCCTACCATCAGGCGCTTGATGGCCTGCGCGAGTCAGGCGAGCGTGCGCTCGGCACGACGCGCCGCGGGATCGGTCCTGTCTACGAAGACAAAGCAGGCCGCCGCGGGCTGCGCATGGGTGATCTGGCCCACCCAGATCGGCTATCGCGACGCCTCCGCGACGCCCTCTCGAGCGCCAACGAGCGCCTCGAACGCGGCGGCGTCGAGCCCCTGGACGCAGACGCGATCCTCGAGGCGTTGACCGAGCAGAGCGAGCGCCTGCTCGGTCATCTCGAAGACGTGCCGAGCCTCCTCGCCGAGCATGCGGCGCAGGGGAGGCGTTTGCTCTTCGAGGGGGCGCAGGGGGTGCTGCTGGACATCGACCAAGGCACCTTTCCCTATGTGACCTCGAGCACGACGCTCGCCGGTGGCGCCTGCGCTGGCGCTGGGGTGGGGCCGCGGCAGCTCGGTGAGGTCGTCGGCGTGAGCAAGGCCTACGTCACCCGCGTCGGCGCGGGGCCTTTCCCCACCGAGATCTTGGGCGAGCTCGGCGATGAGCTTCGTCAAGCCGGCGCGGAGTTCGGCGCGACCACCGGTCGTCCACGACGCTGTGGCTGGCTCGACCTCCCAGCGCTGCGCCATGCCGTCCGCGTTGGCGGCGTCGACGTGCTGGCGCTGACGAAGGTCGACGTGCTGGCCAGCTTCGAGCGTCCGTCCCTGTGCACCGCCTATCGCCTCGACGGCGAGCTGCTCACTGTGCCTCCGCCCGACCATGAGGATCTCGCTCGGGTCGAGCCGGTCTTCGAGGAGATGGAGGGCTGGTCCGAGCTGGTGGGCCAGGAGGAGCGCTTCGAGCAGCTCCCCGCGTCGCTCCTCCGATATATCGCCCGGGTGGAAGCGTTCGTTGGCGTGCCGGTGCGGATCGTGTCTTATGGGCCCGCGCGACACCAGACCCTCGAGCGCGCGGCGCTGGTTGGCCGCTCACCGGCATAGGGCCAGAAAAAACTCGCCAATGCATGGGCCGGTGTCCGTGTCAGAGTCTCCAGAAGGTACGGACAGTCAGAACCCATTGGTTTTGCGTGTGGAATTGCAATCGGAACGACCCCTCCCTATAATGGCGCAGCCCAAGCCCAGACAGCGCGTGAGCGTGCGGTTTTTCCATCGGCTTGGGGCATTGGTCTGCGACAACCCCAAGGGGTGCTCGAGGCAGGAACCATGAAGATCACCTGCGATAATTGTGCAGCGAAGTACTCCATCGCCGACGAAAAGGTGAGGGGCAAGGTCTTCAAGATCCGCTGCAAGAAATGCTCGAACATCATCGTCGTTCGCGGCACGGCTGACGAAGCGCACGATCAGGGTGGAGCCGACGCCGGCTATTCCGTCGCCGGTGCTGGCGGCGATGGCTATGGCGCCGCGGCAGCCTACGACGGCGGCGTTGGTACCGATGAGGCCGTCTGGCATGTCGTGGTCGGTCGTGACCAGGTCGGGCCGATGACCGCCAGCGAGGTTCGTGATCGGTTCGCGTCCGGCGAGATCAACGCCGATAGCTACATCTGGCGCGAGGGCTTTGGCGACTGGGCGCGGCTCACATCCGTCGACGAGTTCGCTGACATTGGGCAGGCTACTGCCGTAGCCGGCGGGCAGGGAGCCGCCGTAGCCGGCGGGCAGGGAGCCGCCGTAGCCGGCGGGCAGGGAGCCGCCGTCGCCGGCGGGCAGGGAGCTGCCGTCGCCGGCGGGCAGGGAGCTGCCGTCGCCGGCGGGCAGGGAGCCGCCGTCGCCGGCGGGCAGGGAGCTGCCGTCGAGGGAGCTGCTCCTGCTCCCTCCACCGCGGCTTGGGGCGATTCCGCCTCCAACGAGCCCGGCTGGGGCGCTGGTGGTGACGCCGAAACGCAGCGGGCTGATTCTGCGTCGCTCTTCGGCGCTGATGGCGGAGTGGCAGCTGACCCGGGCGCGGGAGGCGGCGACCTCTTTGGTGGTGGCGCAGGGCAGCCAGACCCCTACGCGACCCAGGAGCCGCAGGGCGGCGGTATCTTCTCCTCAGCTGACGACGCCGTCGCGAACAATGGTGGCGGCGATCTCTTTGGCGGGGGCGGTGGGGCCAGCGCTGGCGCTGGGCTCTTTGCCGAGGACGCACGCGAGCAGATCCCCAGCGATCCCTCGGTGCCGGTGCAGCAGATGACAGGTCAGCGTGGGGAAAACTCCGTGCTCTTCAGCTTGGCCAACCTGCAGGCGCTCGCCACGGGCGGCGACAAGGCCAGTGGCGCGCCGAGCGCGGCGCCTACGGCTTCGGCGCCCAAGCCAGGGATGGCGAGCGGTGGCGGCTCCGGCCTGATCGACATCCGCGCGATGGCGGCCACCGTGTCGACCGCGAGCGCAGACCCCGGCTCAGCCAGCAAGAGCGACGATCCGCTCCCCGCGATGGGCGGTTTTGGTGGCCCCATCGCGGCAGCACCCGTGCTGATGCCAACGGGCGGCAGCGAGCGGCCTGGCTGGTTGGTCCCCACCCTGATTGGTGGTGGCGTGCTCGTCCTCGGGCTCGCGATCACCTTGGTCGTGCTGCTGTTCAAAACGGATCGGCAGCCGACAGGTCCGGGCAGGACGGTCGCGTCGGCTGGCGTCGGCAAGACCTCGGAGAAGGCGGCAGACACGGATCCGCTCAAGGTTGCGAAGGCCGGCGGCGGCAAGCCCGCCGGCGACAAGCCCGCCGGCGACAAGCCCGCCAGCGACAAGCCCGCCAGCGACAAGCCCGCCGGCGACAAGCCCGCCGGCGACAGTCCTGCTAGTGGGAAGGGCACCGGGCCTGCTAGTGGGAAGGGCAAGGGGAATGGGGACAGCAAGAAAGCCAGCAAGAGATCTGGCAGGGCCAAGCGTCGCCGTGGCAAGGGGCGACGTCGCAAGGGGTCGACAAAGAAGTCCACGTCACCACCACGGAAGGCGACCACCCCGGCACCAACCAAGCGAAAGAAGCACCGAGGAGGCAAGCGGGACGAACTCGACCTCCTCCTCGATGGCGCGATGAGCGGCAAGAAGAGGCGTCGAAAAACGGTGGTGAAGAAGGCTGCGCCAGCACCTACGAACCTGCCTGATCGTCTCGGCCGCAGCCAGATCGTGGCTGGCATGCGCAAGGTCAAGCCACGGGTCAGGGGCTGCTTTGACCGCTTCCGCGTGCCTGGACTGGCGATGGTGAAGGTCAGCGTCGGTGCCAGCGGCAAGGTCACCCGCGCCAAGGTCACCGGCATCTTCGGTGGTACACCCACCGGTGCCTGCGTCTCCCGCGTCGTGAAGTCCGCGCGTTTTTCGCCCTGCAAGAGCATCACGACCTTCGACTATCCGTTCAACCTCAGGTAGTGCTCCTCCGGCTGGCCGTCGCCGCGCTGCTGTGCGGGCTCACCTACGGGCGTCCATCTCCCGTCCTTGCCGACGCTCCGCAGGCTCCCACGTCTCGACCCCACGTCTTTATCGCAGAGGGCACCGCGAGCGTGGTCGGTGGGAACGTCGTCTCGGCGCGTCGCCGCGCCCTGCACCGGGCTCAGCGCGCGGCGCTGGAGCGAGCCGCCAAGGCGCTCACACCCCAGCTCGATGCGCTGAAAGCCCGAGCGCTGGCCGGTCACCTTCCGCGCTTGCTGCGAACCTATCGGGTCTTGAAGGAGGCGCGGGAGGGGCAGGCCTACCACGTGCAGGTGGAGGCTCGCTTCGATCTCCGTCGCCTACGGCGGCTGATCGGCGTCACCACGGCCAAGGCCTTGGGCGCCGGCTCTTCGCCTCCTGGCTCGAAGCCGCTGCTCGCGATCAGCCTGTTGGCTGGCCCTTCGCAGGGTAGCTTACGCCAGATGGTCGCCTCAGAGCTGAGCGCGCAGCTGAGCTCGGCGGGCACAGCGCTGCGCGCCGCTGCCGTCGCGAAGAGTCGCGCTGGGGCCATCGCCGCCGCGCCCCTCGCCAGCGCCGTGCTCGAGCTTCGCGTCGAGGCGAAGCCCGCGCCAGGTGTCCGCGGGCTCGCGCTCATCGGCGCCGCCGCACGCTGGCAGGCCACGCTGGCGACCCGCGCGGGGGTACAGCTCGTCTCCAGCGCCGCTACCGGCTGGGGCCGTGGAGCGGCGGCAGGCCTCGCCAGGCAGCAAGCCTCGCGCCGAGGGCTTCGCGCGGTCCTGGCCGTTGTGGTGCCGGTGCTGGCGCGCCGTTTTCCTGCGACCAGCGCTGCCGTAGGCCAAGCCTCGATCGTGCTCAGAGGGCTGAGCTCGCTCTCTCGCTACAGGTTAGTGGTGCGTCGACTACGCCGCGCGGGCTATCGCGTGCGCTTGCGGCACCTGGTCGGCGTTGACGCTACGATCTCCGTGCCAGCAGGAAAGCTCGCCGCGGCGAGCCGCCTGCTCGAGGCGCGGCCCTTTCTCTGTGGGGAGGCGGGCAGCGCTGATGGTCGCGCCATTCGGGGCTTCTCCCTGCGCCGGGTCGCTGGCTCCGGGCCGCGGACCTTTCGCGCGCAGAGCGCCTCGGTGACGACCCCCGAGGCGGCGTCGCCCGGATCTTGAGTCCGGCGGCACAACCTGCGAGGCTTGTCCTTACGATGGTCAACCGATCGCCTCGCTGCGCCTGCTGCGTGCTTCTCTTCACGTTGGCCCTGGCTGGCTGCCCAGGTCCGCCCAAGCCTCGCCCACGCCCCGTGGGCGAGCTCACGATCCAATGCGAGCCCAAGACGGCGGAGGTCTTCGTCGACGATCGCTACCAAGGCACGGTCGCTGCGCTGCGTGGTAGACCCTTGACGTTGCTCGTGGGGTCGCGCCGGATCGAGCTGCGCCAAGAGGGCTACTTCTCGTCGTTTCACGACGTGAAGATCGTGCGCGGCGTTCGCCAGACGATCTCGGTGGTGTTGCGCCGGGAACCCTTCTAGCGATATGGGGCTGCGGCAGAAGTCGCTGGTACGGCGCACGCACCGCTACTGGCATCTGCTCTTCTTCGCTGTCGTGCTGGCGGTGCTCTTCGCCGTGCTGCGTGGGCTGGGCAAGGTGCTCACGCCGGTGGTGGCGGCGCTGGTGCTGGCGTACCTCCTCGATCCGTTGGTGAGCTGGGCCAAGCGACGGCTGAGGACGCCGCGTTGGGTCAGTACTCTCTTGCTCTTGCTCTTGGGCCTCCTTTTTCTGGTGCTCATCTTTTCGTTGTTGATCCCGGTGCTCGTCGACGAGCTCCATCAGTTCGGCACGCGGATCCAGCACCTGCCCAAGACGCTCCTGCCCTGGGTCGAGAAGACCTTCGACGTGGAGCTGCCGCATAGCTTCAAGGAGCTCTGGGCCAAGGTCGGCGGAGAGGTGAAGGGGGCGTCGGGGAGCATACTTGGGTCGCTCGGCGGCGTCGCCGGGAAGGTCGCCAAAGGGACGGCCGGCGTGCTGGGCGCCCTCGGGGCGCTGGCGTCGTCGATCGGCACCATCGCCTTGATCCCCGTCTTCACCTTCTACTTCCTCCCTCAGTTTCCTCTGCTGGTCTCGGGGGCGAGGGGGCTGATCCCCTACCGCTATCGCCCCTGGGTCGACGACACGGTCAACGAGATCGACCGCGTGCTCGCGTCTTGGATCCGCGGCCAGCTGACCGTGATGGCGATCCTGGCACTGCTCTACGCCTTGGGCTTACGCTTCATCGCGCAGCTCGATATGGCCGTGCTGATCGGCCTGATCACGGGGCTGCTCGCGTTCATCCCCTACGTCGGCTTCACCCTCGGCCTGATCTTGGGCCTCACAGTCTGCTTGCTTCGCGAGGGCGGCGTCGACCCGACTCAGCTGGTCGTTACCCTCGCCGTCTTCGGAGCCGTGCAGGTGCTCGACGGTCTGGTGCTCACGCCGCGGATCGTTGGCAACAAGACCGGGATGGGGCCGGTAGGCGTGCTGGTGGCACTCTTGTTGGGAGGCAAGCTCTTCGGCTTCGTCGGGGTGCTGCTCGCCGTCCCAGTCGCGGCGGCGTTGGTGGTGGTGATCAAGCGCGGCGTGGTGGCCTACAAGGGGAGTCTGTTTTTTCGCCGCGGTAGAGACGATCTCCTCGGCGAGGAGCCGGACGATCAGCGCGATGCCGCCAATCCGAGCGAGCCGCGATGACCCAGCGTCGCCGGATCAAGCTCTCCGTCTCCGATCTGCACATGGGCTTCGGGCGCGTGGTCAAGGAGGGCACGATCAACGACATGGAGGACTTCGTCGGCGATCAGGCGTTGATCGACATGCTCGAGTACTATCGCGCCGGCGAGTTCGTCGACGCTGAGGTCGAGATGATCCTCAATGGCGACATCTTCGAGGGCCTCGTGCCCTATGGGGACGACGACGCGCCAGATCTGATCAGCGCCAAGAAGTCGGTGGCCAAGATCGGTGCGATCGTCGAGGCCCATCGCGAGGTCTTCGCCGCGTTGGCGACCTTTCAGCGCGGCGAGCATCGACAGGTGACCTTCGTGGTCGGCAACCACGATCAAGACCTCCTCTGGGAGGAGGTGCGCGAGCTCTTGCGCGAGCGCGTCCACCCAGAGATCAACTTCGTTGACGATGTCTACCGCTTCGAGGGGGTGCACCTCGAGCACGGCCACAACCACGAGCACCAGAACCGCGTCGATCCGCAGCGCATGTTTTTGACCCGGGGGCTCCCCGAGCCCGTGCTGAAGCTTCCCTGGGGCAGCGACATGTTCATCAACGTGCTCCTGCCGATCAAGCGCGTGCGGCCCTACATCAATCGCGTGCGGCCTGCGCGCCTCTTCTTCTCCTGGGCCTTCTGGCATGATCTGCGGGCGTTGCTTCGCTTTTTCTGGACCTTCATCGCCGCGCTCTTCGTCGCGCGCTTTCGGCGGCAGCGGCAGCGCCGGATCACCTTCTGGCAGACTCTGCGGGTGATCTTCGGAGGCTCGGCCTTCCCAACCCTCGAGGCCGAGGCGCGGCGGGTACTCGAGGCCGACGCCGCGCTCCATACGGTCGTCTTCGGTCACACGCATGTCCCGATGTGGCGTCAGCTCGCCCCAGGAAAGACCTACGTCAACTCCGGCTCCTGGATCCCGACCTCGAACCTTCATATCTCGCAGCTCGGGCTGCAGCAGCGACAGACCTACGTGTATCTGGAGCACGAAGAGGGCGTCTGGCGCGCGCGGCTGAAGCTCTGGCACGGCCGACGTGTCGTCGAAGAAGACATCCCGCTATGAGCGCTCTTCGCGTGATGAGGGCGAGTTGGATCGACAAAGATCTCGGTTCAAAGGGCGAGCGTCGCGATAGGCTGCTCGATCGACGGCTGCGAGTGCTGATCACCAAGCGCGAAGGGTGTGGAATCACCGCGTAGGATCGGCTGTGGTTTCGCAGACCAGCGCAGCCGACGGGAGGGACGTTGTGGTCAGCGCTCAAGGCTTCAGAACGGTCGCCGTCGTTAGAGGCTCTCGCAGAACTCGATGCGGCGGGGGACCTTGTAGGGGGCGAGGTTGCGGGCGCAGTGGTCGATGATCGCCTCGGGGTCGACCTTCTTGCCCCGCGAGTTGCGCACGACGACTCGGGCGACGACCATCGGTCCGCCCAGCGGATCGGTGATCAGCTCTGCTTGCGCGGCGGTGACCTTGGGGAACGACTCGATGCAGCCCTCCACCTCGCCGAGGGCGACCTGCTTGCCCTCGACACGGACCAGGTCATCTTCGCGCCCACGAAGAGTCAGCCGCTTGGCCCGGTCGAGGCGGGCGAGGTCGCCGGTGCGGAACCAGCCCTCCTCATCGACGGTGCCGACGGCGACGCCGTCGGGAGCGACGCCCCGGCTGCCCAGCACCAGCGGAGATGTCGAGGGGCTGCGCACCCAGAGCACGCCCTTGCGGCCGCCGGTGGCGCTCTTGCCAGTCTTGAGGTTGGTCACTCGAACCTCGATGCCTGGCAGCGCCTTGCCGACGGTGTCGCCGGCCTGTCCCTTGATATCGACCGAGATCGTGCCTGTCTCCGTGGTGTGGAAACACGAGAGCGGGCGTACTCCATAGCGCTTTTTGAAGCCCTCAAGCGCGGTCCCAGTAAGCCCACCCCCCAGCGAGAGCAGCCGCACGGGCTTGTGCGCCAGCGGCCGCGACGCCGGCAGCTGTCCAAGCTCGGCGAACATCGGCTGGTTGCCAGGGAGGACGGTGATCTTCTGCTCCCGGACCAGCTTGATGATCCGCGCCGGCGCGATCTCGTCTTCGAGGTAGAGCGCGGCGCCAGCGGAGAAGCAGCCGACCATGCCAAGGTCGAAGCCGAACGCTTGGAAGAGCGGCACCGTCAGCAGCGCGCGGTCCTCGGGGTTGATGCCGAGCACCTCTTGCAGGTGCATCGCCTCGGCCTGCAGGTTCGCGATCGTCCGCTCGACGGGCTTCGGATCCCCCGCAGAGTCGGTGGTGACGAGCACCACGGCGACGTCGTCGACCTCCTGAGAGGCTGCGCTCTCCGGGCGTGGATAGATCGAGCAGCTCAGCAAGGTCCCCTGGAGCCGTTTGCGGCTCTCGGGGGCTTGTCGGCGCGTGCCCTCCTTGCCCGGCTGCGCGTTGGGCAGCGGCGCGTCACCTCCTCGAGGTCGCGTGATCAGCCCTCGGAGCGGGATGATCGACATCAGCATGTCGAGCTCGCGCACGCTCGTGGTTGGATCCAGGGGCACCGGCGCAGCGCGTAGCTTGCTCAACGCCAAAGAGAGGATCACGAAATCGGGGACGTTGCCGAGCATCAGCCCGACCAGATCCCCGGCCTTGACGCCCATCTGGGCGAACTCCTGGGCGCGTCGTTCGACACGATGGAGCAGGCCTCGCCAGCTGAGATAGGTGTCGCGATAGATCAGCGCCTTGGCGCTACCCTTCGCTGTGACGGAGTTCTTGAGCCATTCGTACAGTAGCATGGTGTCTTTTCAGCCCAAGTCTTTGGTTTTCTTGCCGCGTCCGCCTCGAATTGCGAACAGAGTTGGGCTCCGAGACTATAGCCCACCGACTGATGAGCAGGCAACGGGGTTCCCTACCCACCCCTCAGCGCAGATCCTTGAGAGCACCCCCCCACACTCCTCCCGTCGCTGGGCACAGCCCCGCCAGCGGCTAGGCCTCAGAACGTTCGCGTACCACCCGTATGGCTCATGTCTTTGTGGCTCATGTCTTTGTGGCTCGTGTCTTTGTGGCTCGTGTCTTTGTGGCTCATGTCTTCGGCTACAAGATCGGCTCGGCAGCTCAACACCTGGCTCGGTCCCGGATGTGTGGAGGGGCTCTTGAGCGCGAGCCGCGTTGAAAGCATATAATATTAAAGCGCTTTTCTCTGTTGTTCTTTTTCGTCGGCGGCGCGACGGTGGCCTGCTAGCGTGTGAGCATGAGCGGACGAATGGATACCCCCAAAGCCACCAGCGCGCCTCAAGCCGAGGTGTTGAGCAGGGTCTTGAGTGAGCACGAGGCCGAGCCTCATCCCTGGCTCGCCGACGACAAGCAGCTACGCTTGCATGCGAGCTTGCATACGGTGGTGGAGAGCCAACTCTCGGATCCGACCACGCCTTTCGTCGCTCGGGCCTTCGAGCGGCTCCAGCACGATGGGTTGACGCGCCACGAGGCGATCCACGCGATCGCCGATGTCGCGAGCACGGAGCTGATGGCCGCCCTGTCGGAGGGGCGTTACGACGCGGGACGCTATCGCGGGGCGATCGAGGCGCTCGACGCCGATGAAGCGCGCGAGCGTGAGCACGAGCGGATCGCGCGCTCCGAGCCGATCACCTTACCCACGCCGCAGGCAGCGGAAGGGGAGGGCGAGGGCGAGCAGGTGCTGATGAAGGTCGAGGGCGACGACCTGCCGTAAGTCCCCCGAAAACACAAAACAGATCAACCGCCGGACGTGATTCGTCACGTGCCGCCCTTCTGAGGGGGAGGGGGCTGCCAGCTCTTGAGCTCACTGCGGCGCAGCTTACCCGTATCGGTGCGCGGGAGCGTGTCGACGAAGACCACGTGCCCCGGCATCTTGAAGCGAGGCAGGTACTCATAGCAGGCTCTCATCACCTGCTTTTCGTCGAGCTCGGCGCCGTCGGTGCGCACGATGAAGGCCGCGATCGCCTCGCCGAGGAGCTCGTCGGGGATGCCCGCCACGGCGCATTGCGCGACCTCGGGCAGCTTCTCGATCACCGCCTCGATCTCCTGCGGGGCGATGCGATGAGCGCCGGCCTTCATCATGTCGGTGTTGCGTCCGATGATGTAGACGTAACCGTCCTTGTCGCGTCGCGCCAAGTCGCCGGTGCGCAGCCCCTCGGGGCGCAGCGCCTTGGCCGTCGCCGCCGGGTCATCGAGATAGCCGAGCATCACGTTGTCGCCCTGCGCGACGAGCTCGCCCTCGACGCCCGGCTCGACCTCGTTGCCCTCGGCGTCAAGCACCCGCAGCGTCACGCCGGGGATCGCCTTGCCGACCGAGCCGAGCTTGCGGTCGAGATCCTCCGGCGGCAGGTAGGAGAGTCGCGGGGCGGCCTCTGTCTGTCCGTACATCACATAGAGCTTGGCGTTAGGCATCGCCGCGAGCAGCTTCTCGGTGAGCGCCGGGGTCATGGGCCCGCCTGCCTGCGTCAGGTAGCGCACGTCGGTGAGGTCGTATTTGTCGAGGGCTGTGGTGTGGAGGAGCCGCGCGAAGGTCGATGGGACCCCCGACAGCCCCGTGCACGCTTTCTCGTCAAGCCCCTTGAGTACGGCTGCGGGGAAGGCCACCGTGCCGATATCGACCAACGTGCCACCGACGCAGATATGAGTGTGCAGCAGCGAGTTGCCGTAGGAGTAGAATAGGGGCAACACCAAGCCGAGCCGCTCGTCGGGCTTCAGCTCCAGGTACTCGACGCAGCTACGCGTGTTGGCCAGCAGGTTGCGATGCGAGAGCATCACCCCCTTGGGGAGGGCCGTGGTGCCCGAGGTGTACATCACCGCCGCCAGGTCGGCGTCACCGGCGCCGCTGTCGTCGAGGTGCGCGTCTGCTGCGAGCACCTCCGAGAGGTCGAGCACCTCGAAGCCGCCCTCGGCCTCGAGCACGCGCTTGCCCAGGCAATAGACGGTAGAGAGCGCGTCCAGCTGGTCTCCGAGGCCCGCGAGCAGCTTGCTCGTCTTCGTCTCGAGCACCACCGCTCGCGCCTCGCTGTGGCTCAGGGCCCGCGAGAGGGTACCTGGGCGCGTGTCGGGGCAGAGCGGCACGACGGCGGCGCCGGCCTTCAGCGCGCCGTAGTAGCAGATCGGGTAGGCAGCGAGGTTGTCGAGCACCAGCGCGACGCGCTGACCCTTCTCGACACCGCGCTCGCGCAGGCTCGCCGCGAAGGCCGAGGAGGCGCGGTCGATCTCTCCATAGGTCGTGACGACGCCCCGCCGCTCGAAGAGGGGATGGTCGGGGCGCTGCTGCGCGGCTGCGCGCAACAGGTGATGCAGTCCTTCGCTCACGGCTGCGCTCCCTTGCGCTCGGGTCTCTTGTTGGGCTTCTTATCGGCGTCGAGGAGGTGCTCGATCTTGCGCACGGCGTCGTAGTCGCTGTCTTTGATTGTCGTGAAACCCTTGATGCGGGCGTGATCGCCGAGCACCTTGCGGGCCACCTCGCTCTTAGGCTTCAGCGCCAGCAGCGCTTCGGCTATCGCGTCCCGGATCGCCTGCGGGACCCGCTTGTGGCTGCAGTAGGCGTCGTAGGGGATCCGCGGCGTCTGCAGCAGGATCCTGAACTTCTCTGGGGTCATCTTATGCTTTTTGGCCTCGTAGAGCATCCCGGAGAACACCGCCGCGCCGTCGCAGGCGCCATCGAGGAGCATCCGCATCGCCCGCGGGTGGTCACCCGCAAAGTGGGCGGTCTTGAAGAGCGTCTCTGGATCGAGGCCGCGGCGTCGAAACTCCGCCCGAGGGTAGAGGTAGCCGGAGGTCGAGGTGTGGCTCACGTAGCAGAAGACCTTGCCCTTCAGCTCTGAGATGTCGCGGATCCCGGAGCCCGCGCGGGCGATGATCACGCCATCGTAGCTCTTGCCGCTCGCGGTCAAATGGGTCGCCAGCAGCTGCAGCTCGGGCCGCTCCCGGCGCGACTTGACGTAGATGTAGGCAGCGAGCGCGCCGATCTCGAGATCGCCCGCGGCCAACCGGTCGGCGATGTTCACGTAGCCATCGAGCACCACCAGCTTCACCGGGCGCTCGAGCTGATCGGCGAGGTAGCGGATCAGCGGCGCGTGGTCGCTGGCGATCCGCTTCTCCGAGAGGTAGCGCGTGACCCCGAAGCGGATCGGCTTGCCACCGTAGGCCGCGCCTGCGAGGAGCGATGGCCCCTTGCTCGCCGAGCCTCCGCGCTCTGTCGCGCGCACGGCGAGGTAGCCACCCCCGGCCGCCAACGCAGCGACGAGGAGCCCGAGCAGGGTGTAGACCACGCCGCGCTTGCGCCGCTCCTCGCGCGCTTTGCGCTTGGCCGCGGCGCCCTCGGGGCGCGTCTCCACGTTCGAAGACGCGGCGCCCGTTGGCGCAGTCGGCGCAGCGATCAACGAAGGCACCGAAGGACCAATCTGCGAGCGGCCGGTGATGGTGGAGTAGGTGCTCGTGGGGACCCGGATCCGGATCGGCTTGCCCGCCGTGACGGAGGGCATCGCCCGCTGCAGCTCGTCGGCGAACTGCGCCGTATCCTGCTGTCGCTCGCCGCGCTCGACCGCCAGCGACCGCATCACGACGCGCTCCAGCTCTTGGGGGATCTCCGGGACGATCTGGCGCAGCGGGGTGGGGTTGCCCTCGAGGATCCGCTCGATGATCTCGCGCTGGTCATGGCCCGAGAAGGGCAGCTTTCCGCAGAGCATGCGATAGAGCAGGACCCCCACGGCGTAGATATCGACCCGCCCGTCGATGTCTCGATCGCCGCGGGCCTGCTCCGGTGCCATGAAGCGCGGCGTGCCGATCACGGCGCCGGTAGCGGTGACGTCGGGGAGCGCGGGATCCGAGTAGTATTTCGAGATGCCGAAGTCGAGCACCTTGACCACCTGCGCCCCGTCGGGCTTGGTCGCCAGGATCACGTTGCCCGGCTTCAGGTCGCGGTGGATCACGGTCTTCTCGTGGGCGGCGCCAAGGCCCGCGAGGATCTGCAGGGTGATCGCCGTCGCGACCTCGGGCTCGAGCATCCGCTCGCGCCGGAGGTAGGCGCTGAGGCTCTCGCCCTCGAGCTGCTCCATCACGATGAAGGGGATGCCCTGCTCGTCTGTGCCCGTGTCGTAGACCGCGACGATATTGTCGTGGCTGATCGCGGCGGTGGCGCGGGCCTCCCGGCGGAAGCGAGACAGGGCGTTGGCGTCGCTGGCGAAGCTCTCGTTGAGCAGCTTCACCGCGACCTGAGTGCCCAGACCGGTGTGCTCGGCCTCGTAGACCGCGCCCATGCCGCCCTCGCCGAGCAAGCGGCCCAGCCGGTATTTCCCGGCGAGCAGCCGAGCGGGTGGCAGCACGTCTGTGGCTTCGAGGCCATGCCGGGGATCATCGTCGTGGTGGGACATACTCGTTTTCGACGGAGAGTCCGATCCGGATAGTCCGATCCGGATAGTCCGAGCCCCTTCGGGCAACTGCCGACGCCCCGGTGTCGGCAGTCTACCTCGTTTCAGCCGTCAAGGGCAGGTGTCGAAGTTGGCGCTGCCGTCCGCCTTCCTCCTTTGCCACAGAGATCTCGCCGGGGGCGCCGGGGAGCCCGCCGCTGCCCTTGGCGACCCAGGGCGAGGGCCAACCCGCGCAGCATCGTAGGGCTTGGCCAGGTCCCAGCGAACCTTCAAGCCCGGGGCCTCGCCACGCCGCTGCATCAGGGCACGTCGAGTGGTCATGCCTGCCGTCGCCGCGTCTGCCGCAGCGGCGCCAGCTCCGAGACTCAAGGCAGAGAGGGGGACTATCGCGCCGAGAAGGTGGAGTCGTGATCGCATGATGGTCCTCGAGGTCACGAAACGACGGGAAGTGTCGTGACTATGATCGCAGTTTCAGCTCTGCGCCAAGTGGCTGATGGACTAGCCGTCGGGGTGGCTGGGGGAGCATCCAGCGGTGTTGGGGACAGTCGTCCCCGCCCTTCTCGAGAGGAGCTACGGATTCTGACATGGTTGCAGGTGGTTGGGGTGGGCGGCCTTTGGTTCGATTCTTGAAAAAGTCAGAGCCATGACAGGACAAACCCTCCACAACACGAAAAAGCTCCTCTCCCTCCTCTCTCTCGGCGCCCTGTTGGCCTTGCCGGCCTGCCAGGGCAGCGTCATTGGCGGAACGGGGACCTGCCAAGGGCCAGGGTGCGACCCTGGAGCCGGGACTGGCAGCGGCGACCCATGGAACCAAGGGACGCCTGGCCAGAATGGCCAGCCTACCCAGAATGGACAAGGTGGCGGCACGACGCCTCTTCCACCCTCGTGTGCGAGTGACGCCGAGTGCACCTCTCCCTATGTCTGTCATCTCGCCACTGGCAAATGCGTGCCGCCATCGGCCAAGGACGCCGGCACCTGTGATCCCATCGAGGGCATCGGCTGTACCGCGCCGCTGGACTGCATCAACGGCATCTGCATGACGCCGCCTGGTACCTGCCAGGACAACGATCAGTGCCCGGCCGGCTTCATCTGCGCCAACGGCGTCTGTACCCCCGACCCCAACGGCGGCAGCGGCGGCGTCCCCGGCTGCCTCGACAACAACCAATGCCCGGCTGGGCAGGTCTGTGTGGCGGGGCAGTGCAAGCCGAACTCGGTCTGCAGCATTCCCCACTCGCCAACCCGGCTCGCTGGCACCTGGCAGCTCGACAGCCAGCTCAAGGTTCGTGACGGTCTCAAGGGGTTGACCAAGGGCGTGCTCTCGGTGGCCAGCACGCTCCAAGACATCATCGACGGCAAGTTCAAGATCAAGGGCGTCCCGAGTGTTTTCAGCAAGCTGATTGGCGGCATCGTCAAGGGCTTGATCGACCAATACGTGCCGCCGTGGGGCACGGAGCTGATCAGGTGGCTCTCCAACGTCAACGACGCGATCGACACCTGGCGCGTGGTCAGCCTCGACGTGCTGCAGCCCCTCGGCGGTGATCAGTACATCGCGAACACCAAGTGGACGCTGGTGGAGTTCGAGTACCAGGGGGCGAAGGTCTCGGCGAGCCCCGCCAACATCCCCGGCCTGGGTGAGATCACCGTCAACGGCTACAGCGCTCGCGAGGTCTGCGGGACGATGATCCTTGACAAGCACAAGGTGAAGAACTCTTTCGGCAAGATCTTCCGTTGGGCGATCGAGGCGTTGCTGACGACGATCACCTGCACCCGCAGCGACATCCCCTGCTACACCACCCTCGACCAGATGTTCAACGCTCTGATCGACTGCCAGAAGCTGGGGCAGGCCGTCGCCTCCGCCGACAGCACCGTCCCCGGCATCAGCACGCTCGTCGCCAGCGCCTGCACCGCCGAGAAGCAGAAGCTGGTCACGCTGCTGCTCAAGGAGCTCGACGATCTCGCCGCCAAGATGACGTATATGAGCCTCTCGGCGAAGGCGGACATCGCCAACAACAACGTGCAGCTGCTCAACGGCCGCTGGTACGGCGTGCTCGGTGGAGCCTACGGCAAAGGGAACTTCGAGGGCAGCTTCATCGGCAGCAAGAAGTAAGCGCGACAGCGAGCCGTACGCGTCAGCGAGCCGTACGCGTCAGCGAGCCGTCGGCGCGACAGCAAGCGCGACAGCAAGACATAGCCGCGGAGAGATCCTCAGCTCGCGCCGCTGTGTGAGCGCCTTCTTCTCATCTCATCTCATCTCCTCTCTTCTCTCCCCGCGGCTTGCCTGGGCTTGGCGCATCAGGCAGGATGGTCTTCTTGCCATGGCACACCTGGCCCGACACCGGGGGCAGCTCGGACCCCTCGACTCACCAGAGGACTTCGGACGCTACAAGCTCGTTGAGCGCATCGGCGTGGGCGGGATGGCCGAGGTCTTCCGTGCCACGACCTCTTGGGCCGCGGGTGTCGAGAAGGCCGTCTGCATCAAGCGGATCCTGCCGCCGCTGACCAGCGATCAGCGGATGCGGGAGATGTTCATCCAAGAGGCGCGCATCGCCGCCGAGCTGACCCACGCCAACATCGTCCCAGTCTACGAGTTTGGCATCATCGACGAGTACTACTTCCTCTCGATGGAGCTGGTCGACGGCTACACCGTGCGCGACATCATGATGCAGGCCGCCCGGGTCAAGCGCTGGCTCGAGCTGCCGTTGGTGCTGCACCTCGCGACGGAGGTCCTCGAGGGGCTGGACTATGCGCACCGTCGTCACGACGCCGACGGAAACCCGCTGTCGATCGTGCATCGGGACATCACGCCTGGGAACGTGATGGCGTCGCGGGCAGGCGAGGTGAAGCTGCTCGACTTCGGCATCGCGCTGATCGTGGAAGAAGAAGACGAGCGCCGCCCCGGCGGGGCAAAGGGCAAGCCCGGTTACATGGCGCCCGAGCAGGCCGTCGGGATGGCCGTCGATGGGCGGGCGGATATCTTCGGCATCGGCGTGGTGCTGTGGGAGATGCTCTGTCACAAGCGCCTGTTTCGCGAAAAGAGCGCCGCCGAGCGCTTGCGTCGCTCGGCGCCAGTTTCACCACCGTCGTCGATCAACCCCGAGGTGCCAACGGAGCTCGACGCCATCGTGCTGCGCGCGCTGGAGTCCAAGCCCGCGCAGCGGTATGAGAGCGCCGCGCAGTTTCGCGACGCGTTGCAAGACTACATGCACGCCGAGGGGTTGCGCGCCGGCCGCTCCACCGTGGCCAGCGCGCTGGCAACCCTCTTCGACGTCGCGGAGGAGGCCGCGCCGGTTGGTCGCTCGTGGAAGATGGACATCCGCGACCTCTCCGGGCGCAGCCTCGACAGCCTCGAGCAGGTTCGGCCTCCGCGTGGACGGCGGGTGACGCGCACCAGCCGCGGCATCGCGTCTCTCGGCGATCGCGACCACCGCGAGGACGTCTTCGCTGTGACGAGGCGCCTCCCCTTGGCCATCACGCTGCTGGTCGCGGCCTTGGTGCTGGTAGCGGGGGGCGCGCTGGCCTATATCTTGCTCGTCGACTGAACGTTTTGGCAGCTCTGGAGCGCCGCGATGAGTAACGACGCGGAGGAGGTTGGGGGCGGCGAGGTTCACGAGAGCCTCGAGACCTTGGGTGGCGAGGTCACCGCCGCCCGCAATCAGATGATCAAGACCGCCAACGCCGTGAGCAACCTCGCGGCGGAGGTGCGCGATCTCGCTCGGCAGCAGCAACGCCAGCGACGACGCATCGGCATCAATACTCTGGGAGCCTATGCGATCTTCGTGCTGCTCGTGGCTGGCGCGGCCTACCTTATCTACCAGGCGCGGGTCGATCGGGTCGAGTTCGAGAAGAACGTGCTGCGGCGTCAACACGCCGCGATGCAGACCCAGCTCGAACGGCTCCGTGACGCGGAGCGCAAGCGCCGGGCTACCGAGACCGAGGCGATGTCGTTCTATCAGCTGATCAAGGGGCAGCAGCTCCACCAGGCGATCAAGCGCTACCCCGAGGTGGCGCGGCTGCCGCTCTCGAAGGTGGAGGCGGCGCTCTTCGAGAGCTGGGTGCAGCGCAAGCGCGCGTCGCTGGCCTACAACGCCTACGCGGCGGGGATGCGGGCGGTGGGCGAGCAGAGCTGGAAGCGGGCCGTGGTCGAGCTGCGCCGATCTCTCGAGCTCGTGGCGCAGCCGCCCCACGCGGCGTCGCTCCGCTTCTACCTGGGCGTGGCGCTGTCGAAGCTAGGCAGCAACCGTGAGGCCGCGACAGAGCTCGAGACGGCGCTGAAGCTGCGCGCTGAGAAGCTGGTCTCGAAGCACGTCCGCTATCTGCTCGGCACCATCTATCAGTCCTTGGGGCAGCGGGAGAAGGCCAGAGATGCCTATCGCATCTACCTCCAGCGTCACCCCAAGGGGAGCCACCGGAGGCTCGCGCGGCTGCGGCTGCGGGCGCTGAAGAAGAAGTAGGGGAGAGGCGAGCCAGAGGAGCGGAGGGCGAGAGATCGTCGGAAGAGGCTAGCGCTTCGCGGGGTGGGTCTTGCGCTTTGCGCGGCGCTTGCGCTTGTTGCTCCTCTTGGTCTGCGATCTCTTCGGCTCGAGATAGGCTGCGAGCAGCATCCGCGCCGCGCCAGAGGCCTTGATGCGCCAGCGCGGCGGGTTACCCAGCAGGACGGCAAAGGCCAGCTCGGGCTTCTTCACCGGCGCGAAGCCGACGAACCAGCTGTAGAGCAGTCGCGGCTGACGACGGCTCAGCGAGCCGGTCTTACCCGCGACCTTGAAGTCGCCGAGGTAGTACTTACCGCGCCGCGAGATAAAGCCACGGCGTCCGCTGCCGATCGGGCTGACCGTGCGGGCCATCATCGCGCCGAGCTCGCGAGCCTGGTCGCTCGGCATCACCCGGCGGCCCTCCTGGCGCTCCGGGCGGATCACGCGGCCGTCGGGGCGGATGACCTTGCGGACGAGATGGGGCCAGCGGACCAGCCCGCCGGAGGCCGGGACGCCGGCGATCACGGCGCCGTGGAGGACGCTGATCTCGGTATGCCAGAAGCCAGCGGCGGTGCGGGCGCGCTCGAGCTTGTCGGTGGGGATCTCGGCCTTGCTCGGCACCACCGGCAGGTCGAAGGGGATCGCCTTGTTGAAGCCGAAGCGCTGCGACCAGGCGAGCAGCAGATCCCGGTCGAGGTAGCGGTTGGAGAGCTTGGCCATGATCGGGTTGATCGACTTGGCGATCGCATCCGAGAGGGTGCGACAGGTGGTGTCGATCTTCGGCATCTCGCGCAGATGGTGCGAGCGCAGCCCACGACGGCCGCCGTGGTAGCAGACGCTGGTGCTGCTCGGCACGCCGCGGGAGAGCAGACCCGCAGCGGTGATCACCTTGAAGACCGACGCCGCCGGGGCCCAGGGCGCAAGACAGAGGCGCTGCGCGCCGAGCTTCGGGTCGCGTTGGGAGCGGCCCGCGAGCGCCTTCACCTCACCGGTGCGGATGTCGTAGGCCACGATGCCGCCGTAGGGCAACTCGTAGCGCTCGAGGATCGACAGGGCGCTCTTCTGCAGGCGAGGGTCAAGGGTCAGCTCGACGCGGGTCCCGTCTTCGAGACGTTGCTCGACTCGCGATCCTGTCACCACGGCACGTCGCAGATCCAGCTTGCCACGCCACGAGGGAGGTGGCGTCGGGGGCTTTGAGGAGATCGAGAGCGGGAGCGGCTCTCGGGGGCCGCTGGAGGATCGGTGGGCGAGGACGACGCCAGCACCGAGCACCAGCACCAAGGCGAGGACGCCGACGGCAGGTTTTCTGGCGAAAAAGCTAAACATTACAGGCTCCTGACTCGGTGTTGGCCAGGATAGAGGATGTAGGTTCATGTGTCAAAAAAACCTACGCTGCCTCAGTAACATGGGCGTGGTGTATTGGCGCGGGCGCTCCCGAGTCGATGAGAAAGGTCCTACGCCAAATGCAGGTGTGCTTCGAGCTGCCCGCGAGAACACGCGCCCTGCTCTCGACTATCGGGTTGGCGCAGCAGCGCAGAGACGGCACGGTCGAGTTGCCCTTGCTCACCGCAGGCGATGATCTAGCGTGTATCGCCCAGTTTCTACGGCCCGGGCAGACCCGCTACACGGCGGTGGACGTCGTGCAGCAGCTGCTCGCCCCAGCCGCAGCGCAGCGCAGCGCCTGAGACACCCCCGCGACGTGATGAGCCCCCCACGTCAGTGCTGATCCGCCGGCCGCGGGTCGGCCTCCACCGGGGGGAAGAAAACGCCTAGCGCGATCAAGTCATGCCCGCACGAGCCCTTACCGGCCGGGCAGGATGTAGCCGATCACGGCGATGAAATGGCAGACACCGCCCGCGATCACGAAGACGTGCCAGATGGCGTGGTGATGCCGGAGGCTCTTGCGCACGTAGAAGAGCACGCCACCGCTGTAGAGCACGCCCCCGCCCACGAGCCAGGCAAACCCGCCAAACGAGAGCGCAGCAAAGAGCGGCTTGAAGGCGATCATCCCGAGCCAGCCCATCAAGAGGTAGACCCCGATGGTCAGCGCCTTGAGCCGCCCCGGGAAGAGCAGGGTCTTGAACACGCCGAGGAGGGCCAGCCCCCAAAGCAGGCCGAAGAGACTCCAGCCCCAGGTGCCGCGCAGGGTCACCAGGAAGATTGGCGTGTAGGTGCCAGCGATCAAGATGAAGATCGCAGCGTGGTCGACGATCCGCAGGCGGGACTTACGCGCAGGGAGCCGCGCGCCGTGGTAGGCCGTCGACGCGCCGTGGAGAACGACGAGCGACACGCCGTAGATCGAGAACGCGACGATCCGCCATGGATCGCCGGTGGCGGCGGCGAGGGCCACCAGCACGACTAGGCCGCCTAGCGCGAGCAGCGCGCCGAGCGCTGCGGTGAGGGTGTTGGCGCGCTCTTCGGCGGCCGAGTAGCCGGCGGGCTCGAGTTGGTTTGATGAGCGAGCGGTTGGTTGTTCGCAAGCGGTGGTCAAGAGGATGCCTCGAGGTCTCAGGCGACTCCCAGGGGTGACTCCCAGTCTGCCATCCCAGCGCGTTTCATGGCGACCAGGAAAAGGCGCCGCGGGCCTTTACGAGACGGTCGTCGGGATCGCGACGCTGGCGTTATACTTGAAGGAGCTCTCATCATCGAGAAGCCTCCAGGAGAACGTCGGATGCGCGCTCGCCCCATGCTCATCATCGTGTCGTTGTTGCTCGCCGCCCGCCCGGCGTTGGCGGCGGAGCTGCTGGTCTTCGACTGGGATGGCCCGGTGAGCAAAGCCGAGCACGGCTTCCCCTGGGATAAGCCACCCATGGCTGGCGTCAATGGCGATTGGACGACGCCCCACGACTTCGCCAACGGCCTACTCTATCACCGAGTCGAGATCCGCAGCCAGCCCGTCGCCCAGGCGATGCAGCTGCAGTTCTGTTTCTGGCAAAAGGGGCCTGAGCGGGAGACGTGCGGTGATCACCACGCCGTCTCAGGGGCGCCCAAGACCGTGGTGACCTGGACCCAGAGCATCCCCGCGATGTGGAAAAAGAACAACCTGCCGCTGGACTGGACCAGGGCCCGGGATCGCAACGGCGTGGCGATCAAGGACGGCTCCTTTCAATGTGTGAGCGACTATGCGAACTGGAACTGGAACGGCAACAACCCCGACCAGTGGTATCCCCTAAACATGCGCTTCACCGTGGTGGTGGTCACCCCCCAGAGCACCTTCTCGGGCTGGTCGAACTACATCACGACGGCGCCGCCCAAAGACGCAGGCGTTGACGACAGCGCCCTCCTGGGGCCCGACGCCGGCGCAGAAGACGCCCCTCGGGACGCCAGCGGCGCCGAGGATAGCGCCGCGACAGAGCGTGGCATCCCTCAGGACGATCGCGCTCCTCAGGACGATAGCGCGATCTCTGGCCCAGAGGCGGGGGCGAGCTCTCAGCTCTCCAAGAGCAGCGGCTGCGCCCTCGCTGCAGATGTGTCCAATACCCCCTGGGGGCTCGTCGTGTTGCTCCTGGTCTCTTTGGCCGGCACCATGGTGCTACGGCGAGCTTGAGCGACAACGCGCACGTTTCGGAGCGCGAGCGTCGCAGACAGGAGCTCTCGATCACAGGCTGTTAAGCGCTGATCTGCT
>PDWI01001928.1_pt1 | contig 32059 bp, 23 predicted proteins | sample 1430891 | NCBI WGS metagenome assembly PDWI01 (sample SAMN01162508, study PRJNA174530) | Oral metagenome, whole genome shotgun sequencing project. | biome: Marine environment; feature: Marine mammal; material: Swab sample of the gingival sulcus; isolation source: swab sample of gingival sulcus... | reverse complement strand
CACCATCTAAAAGATATTCCATAGCCAACTTATGAGCTACTGCTAAATCTTCAACATGAATGTAGTCTCGAATACATGACCCATCAGCTGTGGGATAGTCTTCTCCGAATATAGTTATGCTCTCTCTTTTTCCAATTGCAGCATCAAGTACAAGCGGAATGATATGTGTTTCCGGGGTATGGTCTTCCCCTGTTTCTCCATCTCTATCACATCCGGCCGCATTGAAATATCTTAAAGCACAGTATTTCAAATCATAAGCGTTGGAGTAATCTTCCAAAACATTCTCAATAATTAATTTTGTTCTACCGTAGGGATTAATTGGTTTTTGAGGGGTATCTTCCGTAATTGGCATTTTTTCCGGTTCGCCGAAAGTGGCACATGAAGAAGAAAAAATAAATTTATTTACCCCATGTTTCCTCATAGATTTAAGTAAATTCAGAGTAGAAGCAACATTATTGTGATAATATTTTTCGGGATTTTGCACAGATTCCCCGACGTATGCAAAGGCAGCGAAGTGCATCACGCAGTCAATATTATATTTTTCAAAAACCAAATCTAACTGATTTGAATCAGCTAAATCTCCTAAAATCAAATCTCCCCACTTTACAAGTCTTTTATGTCCAGTTGAAAGATTATCAAAAACTACAGTGTTATATCCGCTGTTAGTGAGCAGCTTATTTATGTGACTGCCAATGTATCCAGCTCCGCCGACAATCAATATATTTTTTTTCATATCAATTTAAAACCAATCTAACATTATCACTCAACACGTCATTTCCTCGTTTTTATTGCCTCTGTTGAAAAATAAGAAAAAATAAGAATATATGTGTAGAAAATGATTTGTAATTTTGTAGATTGATATATTTGAAAAATTGATTTTGTGAGGCCGCAATGTCAGAAATAAATAGACCTGAATGGGTACCGGAAGATGCAGGCAAAGAATTTACAACAAATGTAATGGAAGCCGCAGTCAAACCCATCAAAAAACCTGCGTATATAAAGAAACGTCGTAAACTGACGACAGAAGAGTACGCCGAGGGAATTCTCAAGGGAGATACTATTATTTTATCCCGGGCAATTACTTTGATTGAGTCAAATTCTCGAAAGCATAACGCCCAAGCTCAGGAACTAATCAAATTGCTGCTACCTCACACAGGAAAATCAGTTCGAATTGGTATAACCGGTTCACCGGGAGCCGGCAAGAGTACTCTTATTGAAAATCTCGGAGTAAAACTTTGTGACAGTAATTTAAAAACTGCCGTACTTGCAATTGATCCAAGTTCTACAATAACTAAAGGTTCAATACTTGGAGATAAAACTCGTATGGAACAACTTGCCAATCACCCTAATGCTTTCATCCGCCCTTCCCCATCAAGTGGTACTCTCGGCGGTGTAGCAACTAAAACACGTGAAACAATGTTACTCTGCGAAGCAGCAGGTTTTGAAGTTATATTGATTGAAACCGTAGGTGTAGGCCAAAGTGAAATTACCGTTCGCTCAATGGTGGATTTCTTTATGCTCGTTCTTCTACCTGGTGCAGGTGATGAACTTCAAGGTATAAAAAAAGGTGTCGTTGAATTGGCGGACTTGTTGGTGGTTAATAAGAGAGTATCCGATAAATCTACCGTTGCCGAAATAACACGTGCTCAATATCAAAACGCCTTACATCTTCTCACTCAGGCTACCGAAGGTTGGGATACCCCTGCAATGATTTGTCAGGCTCTCGATGGAACAGGGGTTTGGGATCTATGGACAACAATCAATAATTTCCGTGAAAATACACATAATTCAGGAATGTTTAATATACGTCGTGAACGCCAAGTCTTGGAATGGGTTTATAATATGATTGATGAAGGAATTAATAGAATGTTCTATGATAACCCTGTCATAAAATCCAATCTTAAGCCCTTTGAACATGCTGTTACAGTCGGTGAAAAAACTCCTACTCAGGCATCACAGGAATTAATTAAAATTTTCAAACAACAGATAAAGGGACAGTGAAACCAATATTAATAGCCTCGAATAATACTCACAAGGTAGAAGAGTTCAAGAAAATGTTTGATACTCATATACCTGGCAAAATAAAAATTGTAACTCCGAATCAAATACTAAAAGAACCTTTGGAAGTAGATGAAAACGGGACTTCATTTGCTGCAAATGCACAACTCAAAGCAGAGGCTTTTTTGAAAGCAGGATATATGGCTTGTTTTGCCGATGATTCAGGCCTGGAAATTGACGCTCTCAATGGTGCTCCAGGAATAAATTCTGCACGGTTCGGAGGTGAACACGGTAACGATGCACTAAATAGAGCTAAAGTAATTGAAGAACTAAAAAAGCTGAATCTTGAAAAATATGTTGCTCGGTTTAGGTGTGTTATATACTTCACGGACGGAAAATCACTTCCTTATATTGCTTCAGGTACTTGCGATGGCGAAATAATCTTAGAAGAACGTGGCGAAAACGGTTTTGGTTATGACCCTATTTTTATTCCTGAGGGATATGATAAAACTTTTGCAGAGCTGCCGCCCGAAATAAAAAATGATATAAGCCACAGAGCAAAAGCGTCAAATATGTTTGTAGAATATATAAAAAGGCATATTAATTTCTTAGGAATGTAACGGTTTAACATTTTTTGTGTATATTTGAAATATACTATTTTTAAACTTTGGGAATTTTGCTATGAAAAAGGTAATTGTTTTTATTGCATTAACTTTTTATATTTCAAATTTATTTGCTCAGGAAGACGCTAATAAACCTTCCAAAGATACTGATTTCCGTAGCGAATACTTTGCAATTCACCCTAAGATTGGATTAGGAATAAACTCTCAATTAGCGAATTTTTCTCAATTCGACGGTATGGTAAGTTGTGGTGATTATCATTCTATTATTTCGACAGGCTTCTCATCAGGTATTTATCTCGAAAGATTAGTATTCAGAAATACTTTCCTATCACTTGGTTGCGGATATCATACAAACAAATGTGACGGATTTGGAATAGAAAAATCTGAAAAAATGAGGAATCCGAAATATAATACAGTCACAAAAGTAAAAACAAATATCGGTCTTGAGACTGATATGGCTCTTTTTGAAATTCAACCGGATTTACGATACATCTTATCCCCTACTGCACTTGGTGGCGGGCCATTAAGATTTATCATCGGTGCTAGAGTTATTATGCCAAAAAATGCTTCTTACAAACAATGGGAAGAAATAAAATCTCCATCCTATGTTACTTTTGAATCTGATGGTACTCAATATAGGGAACTTGTTTCCGGTAATATTTCAACAATGAACGACATAGTTTATGGCTTAACTTTCGGTATTGACAACTTAATTCGTCTTGGTAAGGGACATGCCATCTCTCAGGAACTACTTTTCAATTATAATTTTTCAAACTGGACTACCGATGCGGATTGGGGATTATTCGCAGTTCGTTTATCTCTTGGTTACAGAATTGGTTTGAATAAAAAAGAAAAAAATAAAGAACCTGCCGAAGTTTCCAACGAAACCGTTTACATGCCAGTGGAAGAAGCGGCAATTATGGACATAAATGATATGCCTGAATTAGAAAAATCAATTCCACCTGAATTACATATTTCATATACAGATATTTCTGAAATTGAGAAGACGAGCGGGACAGAATTATTGGCAACTGTACCACTGGTAAACGCTGTATTTTTTGAAAAGAATAGTGCAATAATTTCTCCTGAATATTACGGAAATGATGTACCAAATCCTAACTTCTTCACAGTCGAATCAGTCGAAGCACACAAATACTTAATTCCAAGAATAGCAGAAATAATTGCTAAAAATGTTGACTCAAAAATTGTACTAATCGGTGCGACATCAGGTAAAGATGAGACCGGCGGGCTAGAGCTTGCCCAAAATAGATCCGAAGCTGTAAAAAAAGCGTTCATTGATGCCGGAGTACCCGAAGGAAAAATCTCAATTAAAGCACGCAAAACTCCGGAAATACCTTCAAACGATGAATTTGAAAACGGTATTATCGAAAATAGAAGAGTTGATATTCAATTAGTAAATGCACAGTATCAGGAATATGTTGATTTCTTGAATTTCTCAGAAATCAAAGGTAAGATAATGCTTAGAGTTGATGCAAAAGGTATGATGCCTTCACAAATCATTAGAGTAGTTTCATCTATATACGACAAACCATTTACATTCTCACTCGACGAACTTAACACAAATAACGAAATACCAATGCCTTTCAAAACAAAATTGTATAATCAGGAAGAAGCTATTGATGTTAATATCACAGGTGAAGCTTTGGGACAAGATTTGACTTTTGTAGTTTCAGGAACTATAAATAATCCAGAGATAATTAATCAGATGATTGATAAAGACTTAAGTAATTTCAGAGCAATACTGAGATTTGATTATAATAAATCAGTGTTGACGAATGACAACCGAGAACTACTTAAGCAATTAGGCGAAATACTGCCGGAAGGAGCAACTATTTCAATTTTGGGTAGTGCAGATGATTTAGGTTCTGGTGCTCGAAATGCACAGCTAACAAGGGAAAGAGCCGAAGTAACAAGAAAATTTATCAACAAAAACTTCAAAGGCAAGTTTAAAATTGTTACAGGACAAAGCAACCAAAAAGTTAAGGAAGACACTCCACAGGGTAGATTTATTAACAGATGTATTATTATTACCGTAAAAAAATAGCTTGTGATTAAGGGGGGGACAATACAAATTGGTACCCCCTATTTTCTGTTTCATATTCACCTCAATTTGCAAGGTTTTCAAATAACATTAAGTAAAAACTCGCAATCTAAAACGTGATAAAACTGTAGTGTATATATGATAATTACTTAAATACTTTTTAAGTAGAGGCTATTTAAAATTAAGTTTTTCTGTAGATGTACCCCTGTGTATTGTAAAAAACAAAAATTTTACAACTAATCAAGCAATAATTCGTTTCTTTGTGTTTGATGAATTTGAGGGAGATATAAATGAGAGCTGTCATTCCGGTAGCTGGTATTGGGACGAGAATGCGTCCCCACACATATTCTTTGCCTAAAGTACTGCTAAACGTAGCAGGTAAGCCGATTTTAGGGCATATTATCGACGCTCTGAAGAAGCATAATGTTACGGATATAACCATTATTCGTGGTTATAAGGGAGAGAAAGTAGAAGATTACGTTTTGAAAGATTACCCTGAAATTAAATTTGATTTCGTAGAACAGAAAGAAATGTTGGGGCTTGGCCATGCGATTTATCAGGCGAAAGATACGTTCAATGATGAACCTATCATGATTATCCTTGGTGATACAATATTTGATGTTAATCTCTCTGAGGCTATGACGAAGGGAAAATCAATGCTTGCCGTGAAGACAGTCGAAGACCCCCGCCGCTTCGGTGTCGTGATGAAAGACGACAAAGGCAATATTACAAAATTAGTTGAAAAGCCGGATACTCCGATTTCTCATTTAGCAATAGTAGGAATTTATTATATTCATGATTCCAGTTTGCTTACCCGTTCACTACAAAAAATTATTGATGAAGATATTAAAACTCGTAACGAATATCAACTAACCGACGCACTTCAAATTATGATTAACGAAGGCGAGAAATTTGGTACTTTCAATGTAGAAGGTTGGTTTGATTGCGGTAAACCTGAAACTCTTTTAGATACAAACCGTTATCTTTTGGAAAAGAACCACCATCATGTTCAAATCCAAAATTCAATCATCATACCACCTGTTTATATTTCAAAACAGACAACTATAGAAAATTGTGTTATTGGTCCTTATGCAACGATTTCTCGTGGTGCTAAGGTATCAAACAGTATTATAAAAAATTCAATCGTCAGCTTCAATTCATGTGTGAAAGACTCCCTACTGACCGAATCAATCATTGGTTCTGATGCAGTAGTGAGAGGTAATTTCTCAAGTTTGAATGTTGGCGACTCAAGTGAAATTAGTAATAAAATAAGTTAAAGGTGAGAAATATGTCAGATAGAAGAATCCTATTTACATCCGAGTCTGTTTCAGAAGGACACCCGGATAAAGTATGCGATCAAGTCAGTGATGCAGTGCTTGATGCAATGCTCAAAGATGATCCAAATAGCCGTGTAGCCTGTGAATGTTTTTGTTCTACAGGAATGATTGTGGTAGGCGGTGAAATTACTACAACGACTTATGTTGATTTGCAGAAATTAGTTAGAAGCGTTATTCGTGATATAGGCTATGATGATGCGGATTTGCGTTTTGATGCAGACAGTTGTTCTGTAATCAATGTTATCAATCACCAGTCTCCTGATATAGCAATGGGCGTGGATACAGGCGGAGCAGGCGACCAAGGTATCATGTTTGGTTATGCTTGCAACGAAACTGAAGAGTATATGCCGGCCGCAATATTTTATTCTCATAATTTGGTAAAAGAATTAGCCGCTATCCGAAAAGAAGGAAAAATTATGACATACCTACGTCCTGATTCAAAATCACAGGTAACGGTGGAGTATGACACAGATAATAATATCAAGCGGATTGACACTATTTTGGTTTCAACTCAACATAATCCTGACGTAAGTCAAGAACAAATCTATAAAGATATTACAGAAATTTTGATTCCAAAAGTTATACCTGCAAATTTGATTGATGATGAAACGAAATTCTATGTAAATCCAACAGGTCTATTTACAATCGGTGGCCCTCACGGAGATACAGGATTAACAGGAAGGAAAATTATTGTCGATACTTACGGCGGTAAAGCTCCTCACGGTGGTGGGGCATTTTCCGGAAAAGATGCAACGAAAGTTGATCGTTCCGCTGCTTATGCTTCAAGATATTTAGCGAAAAATATAGTTGCAGCAGGTTTAGCAAAAGAATGTACTATTCAATTATCATACGCTATCGGAGTTGCAAAACCAATTTCAATTTTGGTGGATACAAATGGAACAGCAAAAGTGGACGAAGAAAAAATCGAAAAATTCATCTCTGAAAACTTCGATTTATCGCCACAAGGAATTATCAAGTATTTCGATTTGAAAAAACCAATTTTCCGCAAAACCGCATCTTACGGACACTTCGGTAATCCTGAGTTTACTTGGGAAAAATTGGATTATGTTGATACGTTGAAAAAGGAACTTTTATAATTATACATTATGAATTATAAAATATTAACCTTTGATTTTAGATATGCCATACCCCGACGGTGTGGCATATCTATTTCAATAAATTAGAAAATAAAGAAATATAAGGAATCAAATAAAATGGAAAATTTAGAACAACTATTAGAAGTTGCAAAGGAATCTGCCCTTATCGGTGGAAAAATTTTGAAAGAAGGATATGGTACAATATTTAAAATCAGCAACAAAGAAGGTAAAAATAATCTCGTAACAGAATACGATTTCAAATCAGAAAAAGCAATCAAAGAAAATATTTATGGAAAATTTCCTGACCATGAAGTTTTAGCAGAAGAATCAGGACTTAACGAATGCAAAAGCGAGTACCGCTGGATTATCGACCCATTAGATGGAACGGTGAATTTCGCTCATAATATTCCGATTTTCTCCGTATCTATTGCTCTTGAATACAAGAAAGAAATTATTCTCGGCGTGATTTATCATCCGCTTTTAGACGAACTTTTTTATGCGTCGAAAGGGGCGGGGGCTTTTTTAAACGGAACTCCGCTAAAGGTCAGCACGAACGGAGACATTGATAATGCTATTCTCGTAACAGGATTTCCGTATAATATTGATGAAAATCCACTAAACGCTTTGGAAACATTTACTTCGCTTGTCAAGCGTGGTTTGCCGGTTCGTCGTTTGGGTAGTGCAGCATTGGATTTGGCATATACTGCGGCCGGACGCTTTGATTCTTTCTGGGAGGCAGAACTAAAACCATGGGACGTAGCAGCAGGATATATCATAGTAGAAGAAGCCGGTGGCAAAGTAACTGACTACAAAGGACAAGATTATTCTGTGTATGGAAATACGATTTTGGCTTCGAATGGTGCCATTCATCAGTCTATCAGCGAGGTTGTTTCGGGGATTGCATATAAGTAGATTTAGTAAAATTTATCTTTTTAAGTGAGAATATACGTAAAAAAAGACAGTCAAAACTGACTGTCTTTTCGTACCGGGAGAGGGATTTGAACCCCCGACACTCGGATTATGATTCCGATGCTCTAACCAACTGAGCTACCCCGGCGTTTTCTCTTCATTTAACATTTAATGCGTCTCAAAAGAGAATTCAAAATTACGGTTTTTTTCTGAAATGGCCAAATTTTTGTATAAATTTTATATATTTTTTTTTGTGGAGTGGAATATACCGAAAATTTGGTTAAGTAAAAACTCATAATCTAAAACATCATAAAAACAACTATAGTTTATTTATGATAATCACTTAACGATTTTCAAATAAATACCTCAACACACGAAAACGTAAACATATATAACTTTACCGCATAATCATAACTTCCTTCGTCTCCCTAACTGTAGGAGATTCAAAGATAATAAAATACAAACCGCTACTATAATCTGAAACAGATACTTTAATTTTCTCTTCTCTTGGAGTAGTAATAGTCTCTTCAAATATTGATTTAATTTTTTCACCCATGTAGTTGTAAATAGCAACTTCAGATTTACCAGTTTCGATGAAATTGATAGTTAGATTTACTTCTTCGGTGGCTGGGTTTGGAGTAATATTTTCTATTCCGGCAGGTACTCCGTCAGGACTTATTAACCTTGGGCCACCTTCTTCGCAAATCCCCAATAACTCAAAATAACCGTCAATAACCGTAATATTAACATCACCACCAATTGATTCGTAGTTTTCTAATTTAAGATTGCATCCTTCTGCGTTTCCGAGAGCTACAATGAAGTCGATTGTTGCCAAGATGTCGCCGGATTGTTTACCCGATATTTCTATATTATCCAAAGTAATACTTGCTTCTTTTTCATTTTTTGTGGTGAAGGTGTAATCTATTGGATATAGTAGAGTTGGGTTGAAAGTAAGGTTGGTTTTTAGTTCTGTTTCAGAGAGAAGAGTCAAATCTTTCTCTTCTGTAACTTTTATTGGTATAGAGATTGTATCATTTGCAAAAGCTTCTATTTTTGCCATACTTAATTCTAATTCATAATTTGGAATACTTGATACAGTTAGCCTTACATTCAAGTTACTAACTCTATCGCAAATAGTATCTCTTATAACTAACATCTCGTTAATTTCTACAGGAGTAGATGAACCAGCATAAGATAAAGTGATACTTGTATTTTCTCCTGCTTCTAATTCAACTTCTTCCGCGTCTATAGTGAAATAACTTGCTCCTGAAATATTGCCTCTGTTTAAAGTACTACCTGTATTCGAAATATTGATTATTGAGCTAGTAGTTTCATTTACGTATATTGTCCCCAAATCAAGTGTTTCTTCCCCAAATATCATGGCAACACTATCTTTGCGAGCTGCTAAAGGAATTAATAATAGAGGAGTATTTTCTGCATTTGATCCTATATCTAATGATGCGGTTTTATCGCCGATTGACTTTGGAGAAAAGGTTACCGTAATTTCTTTTGTATTATGCGGCTCGACTGTTATTGGTGTAGTTTCTGATATAGAAAAATCGTCAGTATCATCTCCAGAAATACTCATATTGTCTATAATTAAATCCTCATCTCCGTCATTTGTTAAAGAAACTGTAACATCAGAAGAGTAATCACAGAGTAGATTTTCAAAACTTTCTATTGTATTAGATATACTTGGTTTTTTATTAACCCCCTCTCCGAAAAGTTGAACGACTGCCGGACTACCGATACCATTATAATGAAATTCGAGAGTACCGCTTGTTCTTCCGAGTTCTGACGGTGTGAAGCACAGTGTCATTGTATGTTCTTCATTTGGAGATAATATGAAATTACCTCCATTTGCTTTAGTAGTGAAATCAACATCATTAGGAAAGGCATGTTTTGTATCTAATATTTCTAAATCCGTATTAGAAATATTCTTGATTGTTACCGCTATGCTATCTTTAGCTTGACCAAGATTGACCTGCCCGAAATCAATCCAATTATTAGTAACACTAATTACATGTTCATACCCCCGCCCTGTGATAGTATAGTTTAGTGTATCAGATTGAGTTATAATTACAATATCTGCATTGTAGTTTCTTACTTCTGTTGGGGAGAATCTAATTTCTGCAAAGTGAGATGAATTTCCTTCGATTGTATATTCAGGCAAACCAGCAACTAAGCTAAAATATGAAGCATCAGCACCTTCAAATTTAATGGATTTAATGCGGCATGGATATTTAGTAATATTGACTATAAAATCGGTTATAGTTCTATCTTTATCAGTACCGATCAATACATCTCCCATATCAATATTATCTGATGTTACTTCTGCTTGTACTATAGAGAAAGTTGCATCGGAAATATCTTCTTGAGCAGGTAATCCGTCAGCAGATAGTTTAACTACCCAAGCATCAATATCTCCATGCCTACCGCTAACATCGCCATCACTTGACCTGGTTGTTCCTGCAATGGAATAACCAAGGTCAGCGGTTTGAATGATAGAATAAGCTATATCACTCTTATTTCCCCCAAAACATTTCTCCCATTGAATATCGCCAATCAATGATAATTTCACCACCCAAGCATCATAAACCCCTCCATTATTATAGCTAACATCGCCATCACTTGAATTGGTTAATCCCGTAATCGCATAATTGCCGTCAGCGGTTTGAATGATAGAATAAGCTTTATCCTCCATAGTTCCCCCCAAGCATCTCTGCCATTCGAGTTTCCCAGCAGCAGATAGTTTCACTATCCAAGCATCACTATTTCCATGATTACCGATCACATCGCCATCGTTTGACATGGTAAATCCCGCAATCGTATAGCCACCGTCAGTAGTTTGAATGATGGATTCGGCATAATCCAAATAACGTCCTCCAATGCATCTCTGCCATTCGAGTTCCCCAACTTCTGATAGTTTAACTATCCAAGCATCATAACCTCCATGGTTCCCGCTCACATCGCCATCACTTGATTCAGTTCTTCCCGCAATCGCATAGCCACCGTCAGTAGTTTGAATGATGGATCTAGCTTCATCCCAAGCACTTCCTCCGAAAGATTTTTGCCATTGAACATCTCCACTACTAGATAATTTTAATATCCAAAACACCGCATCGCTATCATTTGATTCAGTTCTTCCCGTAATCGCATAGCCACCGTCAGTAGTTTGAATGATGGATTCGGGATAATCCACACGACTTTCTCCAATATGTTTTTGCCATTGAACATCTCCACTACTAGATAACTTAACCACCAAAGCATCATAACCCTTTAATGAGTTGGGATCTGGATCTACTATATAAGTATGTCCCGCAATGACATAACCGTCGTCAGCGGTTTGAATGATGGATCTAGCTTTATCCAAACTAGTTTCACCAAAGCATCTCTGCCATTCGAGTTCCCCAACTTCTGATAATTTAACTATCCAAGCATCAGTCTTTCCATGATTACCGCTCACATCGCCATCGTTTGAATTGGTAAATCCCGCAATCGCATAGCCACCGTCAGTAGTTTGAATGATGGAGTTAGCTTCATCCCTATCACTTCCTCCGAGACATTTTTGCCATTGAAGTTCACTAGGTGCAATACCGACATTTTGTTTTATCTTCATTAAGCATTCATTGCTTGCGGGCGGAGATATATTAAACCAATTTTCAGATAGATTAGATGAAGTATCAGATAATATTTCCCATGAAGAACCATTATCACGACTGATACTCAAAGTAACGCTATCACTTCCTAAGATTCCTCTCCAAGTAATATTCGTATCGCTACCAATAACAAACTCCTCTCCACCATTGGGGTGGAGTAGCTCTAAAGTTTTTTGTTTTAGAGGATTATGTATAAATCCGCCAACAGCCATATATCTATTATTACATGGATCTGCTTCAAATTCAAAACTGCAATATGAATAAGATTCATCAATAGGAGCAAAAGTAACTGTTAGATTTCGACTTTCACCTTCAGCAAGAGAAAAGCTATTAGGAGAGACAGAAAATGCAGGATCTGTGATAGTAATATTGTTAACTGTATAATCAGAGTTTTCAGCTGTAACAGTTAGTGTCATATCTTTTTTTTCTCCGGGCAAAACTTCTCCAAAATCAAGATATGCTGGAGAAAAATCTAATATCGCCAAATGATTATTCGATATATTATAGGAAAAGTTATCTGTAGCAGAAATTGGTAAACACGAAATCTCATTGAAAATATTACTTTGACAAGCTATATTAGCATTCCATTCTATGTCACATGGATTGCTAGTTTGCTCAAATTGTAATATCCTAAGATATATCTTTTTGATCTCTTCGACTGTACTAACATTTTCAAACCATACTGCTCCAGTTTTTCCTGCTATTGTTTTTAGAATTTCTGGACATCTCATACCGATAGTTACAACGTAAATAGAAGTGTTTTGATTATTTGCTTCTTGAATGATTTCGGATTGTTTTGTTAGGGAACCAACACCATCAGTAAGAAAAATTATAGTTTTTTTATGCTGACCATTTTTTGAAATCAGTAAACCACCTGCCATGGGATTGATTAATGCTGCGTCATAATCTGTTCCACCGATTGCAGATAATGTCTCAGTTCTCTCTAATAGAGAAGTTCTGTTTTGTGAAAAATCTTGGATAAGATAATTATAATGATCAAAAGCAGTTATTGCACATTCGCTCTTTCCAAGTGGTAAGGCATTTATCCACGATTTGGCGGCCTCTTTTGCAATATTAAGATTATTACCGGCCATCGATCCTGACACATCTATCACAAGCACACTTGATATTGCCTCCGGCTCTTTAGGTGGCGGACAAGATACATTAGTTATTTGACACTCATCTCCATTTGCAAACATCTCAAAATCCGATATAGATAAGTCTGTTACATGGTTATAATTTTCATCAAAGGCATAGAACTTTGCCCGCATAGTCGGATAATTCGAGTTATCTATATCAAAAACGGTAAATGATTGACCATTTGCTATATAAGCAAATAGTACTGCTACTAAAATTGTTACAAGCCTTTGCATATTCTTTTCCCAAATTTTTCTCAAAAACAAAAATAATACGTACGCAATTTACAACTTTTTAGGCAAATAACAAGGAAATGGAAAAATTTATTTTACGAAGTCTTCCCACTTTAGTAATTTTTAAAACAAGGTTAGTATATATATTATAGGTATTTAACGGCTTTTACAGGAACGATTGACTACTCCGAATTCGATTCTATCTGCACCTCAAGATATTCGATTTTTTTCTTGATATTCGATAAATCACCTGAATATTCAGGATTTTTCGAAATGAAACTTAGATAAACTTTGTAGTCATCAATTGCTTTGGTAATGTTCTTGTTTGCCTCGTAGGCGATTGCACGGTTAAGATAGATATCCGGTTCGTTAAAACCATATTTTACAGCATTATTAAAATCAGATATCGCTGCATTTAATCTTGTGTTTTTATAATTAATAATACCACGTATATAGAACCCGTAAGCATTTTGCTTATCAATAGATAATAGCTTATTCAAATCATTGATTGCTTTGCTATTTTCACCTGTACGGTAGAGAAGCGACGCACGATTAATAAGGGAAACTTTTGAGGTATCGTTAATTTCTAAGGCCATATCATAATCCAAAATTGCTTCGGGAATTTGATTTAAATACTCTAAAGCAATAGCCCTATCTATATACGCAAATTGATTTTTTTTGTCTAAATTGATTGTAGATTTAAAGTTAGCAACAGCAGATTCGTAGTCTCCCATTAGCATATTTAATTCTGCTAACTCGAAGAAAGCTGTTTCATTTTTCGGATTGAATTTGATTACTGTCTCGTATTCCAAAATAGCATTGAGATAATTTTGACGGATTGTATATATTTTTGCTCTAAGTATTCGTGCTTTATCATGCTTAGGATTTAGCTGCAAGGCTTTATCTATATCTTCTATAGCATTTGGAAAATTTTCAGATTCAAAATATACGGTAGCTCTTGAATAATATGCCTCTATGTTATCGACTGCCATTTCAATAGTCTTTGTAAAGTAGAATATTGACTGCTCAATTTCATCTATTTCAGCAAGATATACACCTTTATTATAGTAAAGGTTAGCATTTTGTGGATTTAGAGATATTGCCGAATCCAAATCTTTAATAGCTAAATCATTCTGCATTAAGGAGAAATAACATTCAGAACGAGCCTCAAAAGCAGAAGATAATGTCGGTTCCAAGTCAATCGCATGATTCAAGTCATATACAGCAGATTTAAAATCCTGCATCTTCATATATGACAGCCCTCTGGAAAGAAAAAGATGAGCAGAACTATCCCCCTGTTCAAACGCTTTATTAAATGAATCAACTGCCTTGAAATACGCCCCCATCTGGTAAAAGTCCTGTCCTAGTGTCATATAATCAATCTTATTTTGAATAGCCTCATCCTTCTGCTTTGCAAAAATTGTCAAAGCAGTCATAAATAGAATCGTTGATAATATTTTCGGAAATTTATTCACTTATTCTTCATCTTTGAAACTAATATTTTGTACTATTTCTATATCTGGATGTAAACTTCGAGTAACCGGACAAGTTTTTATTACGTTTGAAAAAATGATAAGTTCTTTTTTTTCTAATTTATTAGGAAATTCTATGTCGATAATGAGCTTACTTACTCTTCTATATGGCTGATTTTGCATTTCTTTACTTACCGTTATTGTCATACCCTTTAAATCAATATTCATATTCCGAGCTTTAATTCCCATTATTGTCGCAATACAAGAACCTACGGCCCCGGCTAAAGAATCCGTCGGAGAGATAGAACGAGCCTGACCGTTATTATCCTTCGGTGCATCGGTTAAGTGAGATGTACCTGTTGGAGTATGTTCGACTTTACAGAGTAAATCACCTAAATAATCTACCTTTATCTTTACCATATATATACAAAATTAAATAAATAATAAACAACGACTAACAAACAATTTCCATGCCATCATAGGCTAATTCAGTATTTTCAGGTAGTTCGGCATTAACTTCTTCATGTTTTAGAGCATGGGCTATATGCGTAAAAAATGTCTTATCTGCTCCGATAATCTCCGCCATTTCAATAGCTTGAGAAACATTAAAGTGCGTTGTATGCTTCCTGTATCGCAAGGCATTCAGAACTAAAAATTTTACCTCTTTCAATAGCTTTTGTGATGAATCAGGAATTTCACTTGCATCTGTAATGTAAGCAAAGTCATTAATTCTATAACCCATGATATTTAAAATTCCATGCTTTACAGGTATCGGCTGAATATTGATTCCATTTATCTCAAAAGGTTCAGAAGTAATTTCGTGTTTTTCAATACTCGTTATACCTCCTCCTAATTGAGTCGGCTTGTCGAAAATATGAACGAACATTCTTGCTAAATCATCGAACACATCTTTTTTTGCGTATAGGGGTAGAGCCTTTTTATTGAAAAGAGAAATCGGACGCAAATCATCTAACCCGGACACATGGTCGTAATGAGAATGAGTATATAATACTGCATCAATATCTTTTATATTGTATTTAAGTAACTGATAGCGAATATCGGGGCCTGAATCAATTAATATTTTTATCCCATCTATTTCCACAAAAGCAGACGTTCGCAATCTCCTATCTTTAGGGTCAGTAGAATTACATACATCACAGTTACAGCCTATTACTGGTATTCCTGTCGATGTACCGGTTCCAAGAAATTTTATTTTCATATTTTAAAATTCGTATTCAAGGTCTGTTAATGAAAAGACATATTCGAGGGCCTTCATAATTGGGTCACGTTTGCCAAAATATCTTCGTTTGATTACGTGATAATTTTTATCCAAATCCCCCTCTATCACCCATTCTGCACTTTTATCGGGTATGGATTGTAAATCCATCTCTTCTTTTGTAAAAATATTCGTAGGTAGATTGAAAAAATCTGTCTTTGCCATTAACTTTTTCATCTTTTTCCATTCATTTTCTTTCAATTCCATTTCCTTGGAAAGCAGAATATTTCTTCTGTTATTTGTAGTATCCACATCTCTATCAAGGACTTTCCAATTCATGTTCATTTCCTCTTTACGCTTTTCAAATTCCACTACTATGATATCCCTATCAGGATCATTCAGAATCACCCTATATCTTTCGTGTCCCTTAAACCCTTTATGATAATGAAAATATCGAGTATCCCAAAGTATATCTCTATAATATTTATGAGTTTGGGTATCTACTGAATCATTTTCAAATTTAAAGGCATCTATCGGAAAATACTGAATATCCGGTGGCATAAGTACATTCATTTTCCATGGTTTCTCCAATGAGTTATCATATCTTTCATCCATCTTACCTGATTTACAATTTGTCATTATTAGTGAAAAACCAATAATTGCCAATATAGCACTAATACGTTTCATAATTATATTCTCCTATGTTATATTCCTAAAACTAACTTCGCAATTTGCAGATATACTAATATACCTGTTACATCTATTATAGTTGCAATAAATGGCGAAGATATTACAGCCGGGTCAACTTTTATTTTTGAGATAACTAGTGGTAGAAGACCTCCAACTATATTTGCCCATATCACAAGTACAACTAATGCTAAACTTACAACAATGGCTACTCCTATTTCATCGCCCCCTATAATTACCCCACGAAGCATGGTTACAGAAGCAAGGGCAACCCCCATAAAAAAGCCAACAACAACCTCTTTTATCAATACGTTAAACCAATTACTTAATTCAACATCCCCTACTGTCATCGAACGTATAATCAAGGTAGAAGATTGTGTCCCCGAATTACCCGAAGAACCTATAATCAAGGGAATAAAGAAAGTCAAAGCTACAACCTTACTCAGAGTTTCCTCGTAAAGTGACATAGCCCCCGCGGTGATAAAATTGACAAAAAGCAATATGACAAGCCAAGGAATACGTTTACTCCACAATTTCCAAATGCCGGCATGAAGGTATGGTTGATCAACTGGATTAATTGCAGCTGCTTTTTGGAAATCCTCTGTAGCCTCTTCTGCCGAAATATCCATTACATCATCAAATGTCACGATACCGACTAATACCCCCTGCGAATCAATCACGGGCACGGCAAGTAAATCATATTTTTCCAAAGTAGTTACGGTGAGTTCCTGATCATCGAAAGCCGAAAGACAAACGAATTGGTTATCCATCAATGATTCTACACTATCTTCCGGGTTTGCAAGTATGATATACCTTAGGAGAATATCATCAAGCAATATCCCGTTATCATCTGTTACATATATTCTGTATATTGTTTCGCTATCTTTTCCGTATTTTCTTATATGTTCTAAGGTTTTTTTGATTGTCCAGTGAGGCCTTACTGCGATAAAATCTGGTGTCATTGCACGTCCGATACTATCCTCAGGATAACCTAAGAGCCAACGTGATTCTTTCAAATCCTCTGCGGAAAGCATCATCATAAGTCTAGTAGTTACGGTCGCAGGAAGTTCCTCGAATAAATCCGTTCTATCATCAGGTGACATATCCGAAAGTAAAATTCTTGTTTCATGGTCTGTCAGAAGCTCAATCAAATCATCCTGTTCCTCAGATTCCATCTCAGCAAATATATCCGCAGATATATCACGTGGTAATACTCTGAACAAAAGAACCCGCTCAGCAGCATCCATATCCAACATCAAATCCACTATTTCGGCTGGTGGCCAATCAGATATCGCTTCCTTCAAACTGTTCCACGCCCGTTTTTCAACAAGCTCTGTAATCTCTGGTTGGAGTAATTCTTTTAACATACATACCCTCACCTATTCTAATTCTATCAAACTAAAACTACCCGTTCGGCATGACTACAAAAATAAACAAAATTATTGATATTTCATTATTTTTCCTCAATATTTGTTTATAAGCCCAAAAAGTGATAATTTCGTATTATTCTTTTATAGTTTGTTTAATTATATATTTTAAGGTTAATGATTAAAAAAATCACTCTATCGGTAATGCTTATGGCATTTGTATTAGTATCTTGTCAAAAACAGGAAACCACGGAAGAAAGGGATAATTCCGAAGAACCTACTACTGAAAAAACAGTAGAGTTAGGACAACGCAATTTCTCTGCTCAGGATTTGTATTCATGCAAAAGAATCGGAGATATACAGGTTTCACCTGACGGTCAATGGATTGCTTATGTACTTTCAACCCCTTCAATCAAAGATAATAAGTTGTATAAAGACTTATACTTAGTAAAGGTTGACGGTAGTGAAACTAAGCAAATCACTGATGATAACAAAGCTGATTACAACCCTCGTTGGTCAAAAGACAGTAAAGAATTAGCATTCATCTCTACTCGTAAAGATGATACTCCTCAAATTTTCGTTTACAACATAACTTCAGGTGTTTATACGCAAATTACTAATTCCGATATGGAAGTATGTGCAGATGGTATCGGCAATATGGGCTGGTCTCCTGATAACTCAAAATTCTTTTTTACTGCAGAAGTACAATACAAAGATGGTTTGAGAGAAATGTATCCTGAACTTGATAAAGCAGAAGTAAGAATCTATGACGAAGTTCCTGTACGTCACTGGGACCACTGGGAAGATAACATGGCTTCTCACCTATTCGTTATCGACAGAAACGGTGGAGAGCCCAAAGACATGATGGAAGGCGAGCCTTGGGAGACACCTCTTTCTCCTTTCGGTGGTGTTGAGGAAATTGCCTGGTCACCAGACGGCAAAGAAATAACTTATACTTCTAAAAAAATGGCAGGTAGCGATTTTGTCGAAAAGACAAACTCTGACCTATACACAGTGAACATTGAAACAGGTGCAACTGAAAACATAACAGAAGGTATGGAAGGGTTTGATAAAGCTCCTAATTACTCACCTGACGGAAAATGGATTGCATTCCACAGCCAAGAACGTGGCGGTTTCGAATCAGATAAAATTCGCTTGATGCTATTCAACCGTGAAACAAAAGAAATATCCGAATTGACTAAAAATTTAGATCAATGGGTGATGGGCGAAACATGGTCTCCTGACTCTAAAAATGTATATTTGAATGCGACGGACAGCGGTACTGTTAAATTATTCAAATTCGATTTAGAAGGTAATTGGGAATATGTTGCTAAAGATCTTTATAACTATGGAGTTCCTTCAGTTACAGCTGACGGAAAAACTATCATCGTTCCAAAAGAATCAATGACAGAACCTACTGACATTTATGCAATCAATGCTGAGACATTGGAACAAACTCAATTAACTGCTGTAAATAAAGAACTTATGTCTAATGTTAATGATATAACTGTTACTCAACGTTGGATAAAAGCTAAAGACGGTAAAATGATTCATACTTGGGTTCTTCTACCTCCTAACTTTGACGAAACTAAAAAATATCCTATGATTACCTACTGCCAAGGTGGGCCTCAATCAATGATTGGACAACGCTTCCACTATCGCTGGAACTACTTTATGATGGCTTCACAAGGTTACGTTGTAATGCTTCCTAACCGTCGTGGTCTTCCGGGATTTGGTCAGGCATGGAATGATGCAATTTCTTTAGACTGGGGTGGTATGCCAATGCAGGATATTCTTACTTGTACTGACGTAGTTGCTGCTGAACCTTGGGTAGATAACGATGCTCTTGCCGCTGTTGGAGCTTCTGCCGGTGGTTATGCTGTATTTTGGTTGGCAGGTAATCACGAAGGTCGTTTCAAAGCCTTAATATCTCACTGTGGAGTATTTAACCTTACTTCTATGTATGGTTCAACAGAGGAACTTTGGTTTACAAATTGGGAAAATGGTGGACCATACTGGGACAAAAAAAATGCTGATTACTACGTAAAACATTCCCCACATACTTACGCTAATAATTGGGATACTCCAATCTTAATCATCACAGGAGAAAATGATTTCCGTGTACCTTACGCACAATCTTTGGAAGCATACCAATTAGCTCAAGCAAAAGGAATAGAATCACAATTAATGGTATTCCCTAAAGAGAGCCACTTCGTTGCTCACCCACAAGAATTCATAGTTTGGAATACTCAATTCTTTAAATGGTTAGATAAATACTGTAAAAAGTAATCAAATAAAAATCAACTATTTAAGCCGGACTTTTCCTTTGAGGGTAAGTCCGGCTTTTGTTATAGATCTATAAAGTTACAGCATAAAAGTTACGGCATAAAAAAAAGCCCTCAGCAGAGGGTGCTCACTGAAGGGCTACGAACCAGATTAAAATAATAGGTATATTTCTATGGCTTATGAATTTATACTTTTTTTACCTGGCATGCTTAATGTTAATTCTCTATTCTTTTTTTTACTCCTACGCTTCAAAAATCTTTCACATTGCATTACTCTATCATATCCCAATAATGTTCCGAGTATGAAATCTTCCTCATCTGTATAATTAGACAATGATTTCATTCCAAACTCTTTTATGATATTGACACATACCTCCGCACCGAAAAAGATATTTATTTTTGATTCACTTACTGTCTGAATCATATAGCTAATATCTTTGCGTTTTAATAATTGTTCGGCACTGTCACGCTCCTCAATATTCATAGTATGAAGTACAAGATTTCTTAATCCTTTTTTGTACTCATAAATATGATGTAGAAAGACCTGGTGACTTGGTGATTTTTGAAACATAATACATTATAATTTCTTTATATAAACAATATATTGTTCCGAATAAAAAATAGAGTAAAAGAGACTGGAGAAATGTGAACACTACTTGAAGTAGGATATGGGAAACTGAGTGATAAGCAATTCAAATTATGTTGTTACGAATTCACTAAATCCCTTTTACTCTAAACATGTTAATGGAAAAACAATATTTTTATACAAATTTAGCTTTGATAACTTCGAGCCAAGCGTCAACGCGTTCTGTTGTCAAATCAGCTTGATTGTCTTCGTCTAATGGAAGGCCAACAAACTCACCATCTTTTTCTGCTGCAGATTCTTCATAGTCGTAGCCATCAGTAGAAACTTTACCAATTATTTCACAACCTTTCTTTTCGATTGCTTCATAGATAATTCCGATAGAGTCAACAAAAGTATCTGAATAACTATCTTGGTCGCCGAATCCGTATAATGCTATTTTTTTTCCGCCTAATTCAGCTTTTTCGAGTTCATCCATAAATCCGATAAAGTCATCTTGTAACTCGCCGAATCCCCAAGTAGAACAACCGATTATAAGGTTAGAGTAACCTTCCAAGTCAGCAGCAGAAGAGTTTGATACATTATGAGTAGTTGCTACTTCACCTAATTTTTCTTTCATGTACTTTGCGGCATCTTCTGTATTTCCTGTTGAAGATCCGTAAAAAATTCCAACGTTTTTCATAATCACTAATTTAAAGTTTAACAATAACAATTAAATACAATGCAAAATTAACTCTATTTAGCATTGTGAGCAATACCTTGTTTAAGTGAAAATTAGGGGGGTGAGCTACTTTGTTTAGGTGATAAAATTATAATTATTGTACGTATGCTGTAGTAATACGATTTATATCGTATTGTTTATACCGTCTTTTAGCAAATATAAACAGTTCCAAAACGAATCATATTATTTATGAACTTCATATCAATCTTACAATCTAATGCAAATGCCCCATCGAATCCTGAATATCAATAATATTATTTGCAACAGCATAGATTGCCATTGCTGCGGTAGATTTGATACCAGTTTTTGCCGTGATATTCTTTCTGTGGGTAGCGACTGTATGAATACTAATAAAAAGTTTATCGGCAATTTCTTTATTAGAACATCCGTTTACTAAAAGTTTTAGAACATCACGTTCCCTTTCGGAAAGAACCGTTGACGCGGCAAGAGTTTGAGAATTATTCTCATTGTTTGAGATGACAGATTCTAACGAGTTGATAATCGACTCTTCAGATTCATGAATATCTATCATGTCCTGAAAATTATTATACAACTCTTTGCTAAAATAGATAGAGACAATACCTAACATAGGAACATCTCTAAAATATGCAAACATTTTTTGGAACAAAGACTTACCACTCGAAAATAGTATAGTATCCACCAGTATCGCATCAAAATCCTGAGTTCCAATATGAATTCCATCTTGAATTGATTCAGAATGAGAAATCACCGCTTCGGGATGATGGTTAGCAATTATGTGTTCTAATCCCTTAGCAATTATAAATGATGGTTCTATTATTAGTATATTATATGGTTTTTCCATTTATGGCAATCTCCAATTGTTCCACAACAGGAACAAGTATTTCATTTTCAATTTTTGCATGAAGAGTCATATCCCTTTCAAGATGAAATAGTAAATCCAAAATTTTCCTGCGATGTATGCTACTTCCATCTTCAGGAAGGTGCTTAATGAGTAATGTTTTCAGGTCTTCGAGTTTTTCTTCAATATTGCTATGCCCTGTCTTATAGTCCGATACAGAATAATTCTCAGATGCATCAGTATGCTGGATTAGCGAGCGAATATAAGGAAAAGCTGTATTCGTTTCGTAATCAAAATGCTGGACCACTTCATCACGGTACACATCGAAAAACTCCTTGACAAATTTTATCCCGTTTACTGTGGAATTATCACTCATTAAAGATATTGATTCCGCAATTTCCGGTATAATATAATTTACAAAACAGGCGTGGGATTTATCCAAATATTGGAGTATAACTTCAATTTTTGACGGCGATTGAAGTAACAAATCAATGTCAAAAATATCAATAATATTTGTTTTCGGATTTTGATGAGTTAACAAAATAGCAATAAATATCGCTAAATCAATATTATATTCCTTGCAGACCTGCTCAATTGTTTTATCCTGTAAGCCTAATCGAATTCCAAAATTCTCAACAACAAAAATCAAAAAATGATTTTCCATTAACAAGTCAGATAAAATACTGTCTTTTGATATCTTATACATACTTAACTTTTAATTTTTATAAAAATATTATGGCGTTACGCAGCGACACCCGATAAGTTCAAGCCTTATCATATATACCTATTCATATTAAAAATCATCTCAACAAATCATTCAAAGCGGTTTTCATATCCGTTTTATCATCACGGTATTTGATGATAATAGGAGTTGAAATTGATAATCCATTTTCCTTACCAAAACCTTTTTTGATAGTTCTACTTCCTGGGATAACCACTGCTTTTTCAGGAATTTCCAATGGTTTTCCGTCTTCTGGTTGGATTACTTTTTCGTTTACGAGGTCATATACTCTTGTGGAAGCATTAATAATCACTCCAGTACCAATCACAGCACCTTTACGAATGATTACTCCTTCATAAATACCACAATTTCCACCAACCATAACATCATCTTCTATAATCACGGGAACAGCCCCTGTCGGTTCTAAAACACCACCAATTTGAGTCGCCGCACTAATATGACAGTTTTTCCCAATCTGAGCACAAGTTCCAACCAAAGCATGAGAATCAATCATCGAACCTTCATCTACGTAAGCCCCGATATTGATATACATAGGAGGAACACAAATCACACCTGAAGCTACATAGCAACCGCCGCGAATAGTAGAACCACCCGGAATAACTCGAATAGCAGAATCCAAATCCATAGGACGAAGAGGAAGGGTATCCTTATCGAAAAATCGGTAGTTTGCATCTATCGAATAATCAGTCAATTTCCCGTATTTGAATAGAGTTAGAATACCAGTCTTAACCCATTTATTAACTTTCCATTCACCGTTGATAGGCTCTGCTGAACGTATTTCTCCCGTGTTCAAGGCATCAATAAATTTCGCAGAATCGAGTTTGAATTGCTGTTCTTTGCTATCAATTCCATTTTCCCAATACTCCAAAATTTTTGTTTTCAATTCGTCCATTCTACTCCCTTATATTTTCTCATACTCAATCATTATAATAAAAGATAATCTACCCCTAATGCAGACTTTATCTCCACATTAGAATTCTAATAGTGCAAAAATACAAAAAAATCATTAACTACTAACTATTAATTATTAATTGACAGCAAATTCTTTTCCCGTGAGCGAATAAACATATACAAGAATCTCGGCAACAGTCTTGAATAGTTCAGTAGGAATTTCATTGTCAATTTCGCAAGCAGCATAGATTGCACGGGCAATTGGCGGATTTTCAACGATAGGGACATCGTTTTCACGAGCAATTTCTTTGATTTTCTGTGCTAAGAAATCTACACCTTTTGCAACAACTATTGGTGCGGACATCTCTCCGGGGCTGTATTTGATTGCTACGGCATAGTGATCAGGGTTAGTGATAATTACATCGGCTTCGGGTACATTCTTCATCATCAAATTCCGTATTCTTCCACGCATCAAGGCACGCAGACGAGATTTGACCATTGGATCACCTTCTAACTGCTTATGTTCGTCTTTCGTCTCATTCTTGGTCATCTTCATATCTTGGGCGAACTTCCATTTTTGATAGTAGTAGTCGATTATTGCTATGACGATATAAAGTATCCCCATTTTCATTACTAATTCAAATGCAAGTGCTACCATAAATTTACCTAACTCTCCGAAAGGTTTTTCCATCATAGTCATTATTTCAACATTATTATCTGAAATTACAGAATAAACTACCAAAGCAAGGAGTACCAATTTGAAAAAGTTTTTCGCAAGTTCATAAGCCGTATTTGAGGAAAAGAAAATACGTTTTAGATTCTTGAATGGATTGAAAACTTGATCCCACTTTGCCCCTTCTGTGAATTTCTTTCCGGCAACTTTGAAACCAATTTGACCGACTTCACCGAGAACCGCAAGAATAAAAATAATTATAACAATGGGTAAAACAAGCTCGGCAGCATAAGTGAACATTTGGAAAAGAATACTTTGTGCGTTTGTATCAGTTAGGCTAATAGTGTCCAAATTGGAAAAGACAGTATTCATCAACCCGCCTACTCCGTCGATAATTCGTGTACCGAAAAAGTAAACAGCTAATGAACCGAATATAATAATTCCGGCTGTAGTAATATCCATACTCTTGGCAACCTGCCCCTTATCTCTGGCATCTGAAAGCCTCTTGGCGGTCGCCTGTTCGGTCTTCTCCTGACCTTCTTTGTTCTCAGCCAAATCTTACCCCACTAATAACAGATGCCATAAAGCAAAAATTATGCCCGGCACTTTTCGGTGTCGGGCATCTATCATTATTCTTATATTCTTACTCTTCCGAATTGCTACTTGGTTTTGTTTCCTCAATCATCTTGTAGCATACTTGAATTGCAGACAAGCAAATATCAGGAATAGGATTAAATTTAGCAAATTTTACCAAATCTGCATTATCTAACATCACAGCAAATTCATCACGGGTATCCTGCGAAATTGGAAGTATTTCTAAGGCCTTTTTCAGCTCACCGGAAGTCATTTCCAATGCCATTACATCAAATTGACGTTCTATATACAACCTTATAATCTGCGTCATTTCAACGAAGTACAGCTTAAATTGAGAATTTTGCCATAATTTCTTTTCTTCCAATATTTTAAGTTGTTGCTGTGCCAAAATATGCGGTGGAATTTTTGGGTCAAATTTCAGAATAGGTTTATCAACCTGTTTGTTCTTATATCGCTTGTAGAAATATAGACCAACAATAATTAATACTCCCACTCCAAGAACAATCAAAATCCAAGGTAAAAAATCACTAAAAGTCAATGGTTCTTCGATAGGTGCTTTGATGTCTTTCAGCGTCGCTGTCGAATCTAATACTACTGTTTTAAATTCGAGTACGGGTATATTTGCGTTTATTGGATAAACCTCGTCTATGTTCTCTTTTTGAATTAAAAAAGTTAGTGGCGATAAATCATACTCTCCCTCATCAAAAGAAGTTATTTTCATTATCTTGGATAATTCAAAACCTCCGTCGATTTCAGCTGTATCCAACTTACTTTCTGACATCAGTTCTAATTTACCTGTCGAATCTTTCAACTCAGGCCAAATCACTGGCAGAATTTTATCTAATTTTACCGTTAGTTTTACTGAAATATGTTCGCCAATCAGTACTCGATTTGTATCAATTTCTGCTTTGGCCTTCGTATCTGAAAAAGCCATTGCATTTGAAAATAATAATAAAGCAGCGATTATTAAAAATTTCTTATTCATAATCTCCCTTCTTAATTTTTCCACATTTATTCCACAATTCATCAAACTTTTATCTTTCAAACTTTATAACCATTTTAATATCTAAACTTATAGCGTTTTCCACAATCAATCCACACTTTCTCAAAACTTAATCAACATTATCTATTAATAACAAACGGAATTGTCTCTACACCTTGCCCTGTTTTCTCTATTGTCAGGTAGTAAACTCCGTTAATCAGTTCAGAGACATCAATATTAACTGTATTTGCTCCAAGCATATAGAAGTTTTTTTGCGGGTGAATTAAATATTGTCCTTTAGAGTTTCTGACACTAATTGAACATATAGTTGATTTAATTGTTTCAAATGTACATGTAATACTCTCATAAGCAGGATTTGGATAAATATTCAAGGACGCATTCGCATCATCTTCTACGCTCAACCCATATCCCGTTTTAAAATTGATTACTTTTGAGAAGTTACCAAAACCATCTTTATTACCCGCGGCGATTCTCCAAAAATATCTGGACTGCTCTTTAAAAATATTGATGGCATCAAATTCATTAATTGCTAAAATCTCGTCTGCAACTAATTTACTCAAGCTATGTGTTGTACCTACCTGCAAATGATATTTGGTAGCTCCTTCAGATTGAGACCATTTCATTTTAACTTCATCAGGATAAACATTTTTTTCTCCTTTGGCAGGATATATATGTCCTGGTGCAGCACACGCAGTAGTAAATTTGAATGCTTCCGAATATTCGCTTGCTTTCCCCGCATTTACAGAACGAACTCGCCAATAATAATCTTTAAATCCTTGTTTTAAACCTTTAATTTCAAGTTGAAAATCTTTTACACCTTTATATTCTGTTACATTTTCTGAAAAATCTTCCGACGTAGAAATCTGAACATCATAAGTATCAATAACTAAATCAGATGTCGATATTGACCAAACCATCGTTGCCGTAGATTTTATCCCCCCGGTATTATTTTTCGGTTCTTGTAACTTCGGAACAATAGGTTCAGGAGAAGAAAACTCAAAATTAGTAGCAAACATACCACCTCCATGAGTACCAACTAATACATATTGGTCGCTTGGTCTGGCATCAATTACATCAACAACCATATTACCAATTAAATCTCGGCTTTCCGGTTGCCATACAGTACCTTCCCCATTCAAGAACATTGTCGAGAATACTCCTACACTTGTACCCGCAAGATAAATCAATTCGTCATCGTCTGTTTTTAAAATCTCAACCCAATTGACAGCCGGGCCAGCTCCTTTACCATCTGCTGATTCTTCAAGATTTCCAGAAATTGGGACCCAGTTTTCTCCCCCATCTTCAGTATAATAAAGACTTATAATACTATAATTTGAAAACACTGCTATTGCTTTATACCCATCTAAAGGATTTATTGCTATACAACTTGTATTAGCCCCCGAAGTGCCTGAAGCAATTGATATATCAACAACATCCGGGTCGCCTTCGTTTGCATTATCAACTCGATAAAGTTTTCCTTTATTTGTACCATAGTACAGTACATTTTTAGGGTTTTCGGTTGAAACTTCGAGAGCAGAAATTTTAATATTTCCACCGGATATACCCACTCTTGTATGAGATAAACTATCCCACTCAATAGAAGTTGAATCGGTCGTTGCTTTGAAAGGTATTTTACTCAAATCATTATTTCTCCAAATAATTTGTCCACCTGCTACATACATTCTTTCAGAATTATTCGGATCTAATACAAACGGAGTATTCCACATGAATTCATATCCACCGATAGGATCAACCCTTGTTTTATAATCTAAAGTCCCGTCAGGATTCATTACTGAACGCCAAATTTTTACTTTAGGTTGTTTTGTAGTATTGATTGAAGTGTAGATTACATTTGCACCATTTGGAATCTGACACCAAAAACCGTCCCCTCTTGTAAGCTCGTGTGACACCTCATCTTCCTGTGAAGTTTGCAACCAAATAGAGCCATTATCCTGCATACCGCCGACTAAAATTTCACTTTCAGGAGTAGCATGATCAATACCAATGCAATAGAACTGTGTTGTAAAATAATTATTATTTAGTGAAACCCATTCAACTTTTTCCGCCATACAATCTATAGTTTTATGCAAACCACCATCTGAAGCGGTAAACATGACGTTAGGATTCGATGGCAAAAATAGAATTTTATGATTATCTGCATGGTGATTTTCATATCTGTAGTAGTATTCACATTGGTCATTTTCATAAGGGCAAGTCCCCCCAATCCAGTCCCAATTTTGAGGTGTTTTGAAACCATCATTAGCTCTATAAACCGTTACTGCACCAAGAAATACAACATCAGGATTATCAGGTTTTACGTGAAGACACATATTATATGAACCCTGTGTATTGATATGTCCCCTTACTTTATCTGGACGAGGAAGATTTTTTGAACGATCTTCCCATTTTAGGTCTGAAAAATCTCCATCTTCAGAAATATCTGTCATTTTCCAGAAACTATGCCATAATTTACCCCCACGAGAGTTCGTAGTAAGGAATCCCTTGCCCGGAGTTTCAGCTATAAAATATACTTGTCTTTCATCTGAAGGAGCGATTGCAGGAACTATTCTGGCAGTTTTTTCGGGGAAATCATTAGGATTAATTTTCGTCCATTTGTCCCCATCTTCTGAAGTAAAAATTCCTGATTCTGTACCCATCGTTATATATTTATTACTCAAAGTTGCATATAAACGTCCCGTTTTAGATATTACTATTTCATTAAAATATCCTGTTCCACTTATGCATGATTTCCAATTATGACCACCGTCAGTAGATTTAAAAATACCTTTTTGCGAACAAGCAGCGTAAATCACACCATTAGGATTATCCGAAGTATGATCCATAACCAAACGCCAAGTATAATCAAATAAAGAATTGCCTGACTGCGGAGAATTAGTATATGTACCTTCTATCCGTTCCCAACTTCTACCATTATCAGTGGATTTGAAAATACCATCACCTGAAATATGAGCTGAATTGCCATGAGCTTCTCCAGTACCGTAATACCAAGTATCTTCATAACCTTCACGTATATCTTGAACGATAGTAGTAACGGATTGTAACTGCTCTGGAGTGGTAGTACGAACCCATGTTTCTCCGGCATCAGTCGAACGCCACATACCGCCCGATACACCACCGGCAAGAATGATATTTTCATCACGAACATCAAATGCTACGGCACGTGTTCTACCACCAATATCGAATGGCCCTCTTCGAACCCATTCTGAACCTTGAAGTCCAATTTGATTTTTTGAGTTTGGAAAATGCTGTCTTACAAAATCCATTTCCTTAGATTTAATACCTCTTGGTATTTTTCCCGTAGCAGGGTCTTTATAGCGATTTAATTCCCATTTTGCTCTTTCAGCAGTGAACATTTCGCCTCCATCAGGACTGAACATTGGAGGCACTTCAATATCCTCATTATTAAAATTATGATGTACAAAAATGGCCGCAACAACAGATACCGCCATGACAGAAAGTAGTAAACCTATTTTTTTCATAGTATTCCCAATATTGTATTTTCTAATTATTTTCGATTTCCTCTTTGTTTGAAAAAATTCATTAAAGGAACAATATAATCCTGACCAGTCTGTATTTTTACAACATCAATATTGTTCTTAGTAAAAATTGTTTTCAAATTTTTCTGCCTATTATCCCATTCTTGCATATAGTTTGTCCGAACAGCTGGCGAAGAAGTATCTACCCATCTCTCTGCCCCGCTCTCCAAATCATCTACACGAACTAATCCTATATTGGGAATTTCACGTTCTCTCTCATCAAACAACTGCATTGCAACAGTATCATGCTTCTTACCTGAAATTTTCAACGGTTTTTCAAAATCGGGAGAAACAAAATCAGATGCTATAAATACAATACTTCTTTTTTTCAAAACATTAGTCATATATGCCAACGCATTTCCAACATCCGTGCCGGTATTTTCCGGCTTAAATTCGATTAGCTCACGAATAATCCTAAGTACATGAGAACGTCCCTTTTTAGGAGGGATATATTTTTCGACTTTATCTGTAAAGAAAATAACGCCAATTTTATCATTATTCTGCATCGCCGAAAATGAAACTATTGCCGCAAGTTCCGTCAATAATTCACGCTTAAACTGCTCCTTAGTACCGAAAGACTGCGATTTACTCACATCTACCAATAACATCACAGTTAATTCGCGTTCTTCTTCAAATATTTTTACGTAAGGGTCACTATATCTTGCAGTTACGTTCCAGTCAATAGTACGAATATCATCGCCATGCTGGTAATTACGAACTTCCGAGAATGCCATACCCCTGCCCTTGAATGCACTATGATACTCCCCGGAAAAAATCTGCTTCGATAGTCCCCTCGTTTTTATCTCTATTTTTCTTACTTTTTTTAATAATTCACTTGTTTCCATAAGTATATTAATTATTAATGGTTAACAATTATTATTTATTGGTACAATAATCAGATCTGTTAAGATTAAAATATCTATTCTACTCCTAATAATTTTTTGACGAGATATGGTATTTTCATCTATATCCTCAATCAAAGAATTATTAACTGCTCATTACTTAAATGGCGTTGTGCACAAATTCTTCAACAGTAGTATTCTTGATATACTTACCAAAATCAACAGTATTCAATACGGTTGTCATACCTTCGAGGTTGTGTTTTGCACCAATTAATATTTTTTCTAAATCGTGTATATCTTTTTCACCAAAGAAATCCCCGAAGATTTTAGCGTCAGTAATTATTCCCTCTTTCACATTGAAATGGATTTCTACAGTACCGCCTGAAGTTTTGAATAATTTCTCAAAATCATATTTAGCATTTTTTCCATATACCCAATCCCAAGTACTGTATTTGTTGTCTGCTAATTTTTGAATTTCTTTTCTATCATCTTCAGTAATTTTGTAGATTTTACTTTCAGGAATATCTTTAGTTACGTGCTTGATTATCATTTCGGTAAAATCTTCTAACGACAATTCTTTTTTCAAATGAGATGAAATATTAGTAACACGACTACGAACAGATTTCACAGACTTATCTTTGAATTTCAACGGATTAACCTTCAATGCCTGCGAGATATCCTTCATCTCTGAAGTGAAAAGCAAAGTTCCATGATGCAGAACTCTATTATTTTCTTTATCAACATATTCGGCATTTCCAGAGAATTTTTTGCCATCAATCGTTAAATCATTTCTGCCTTCAAATTTTGCATCGACATCTAATTCTTGCAAAACTTCAAGAATAGGTTCAGTAAATTTTTTAAAATCAGCCCCTACCGTTTCGCTCATATTCTTGATAAAGCAAAAGTTAAGATTTCCAAGATCATGGAAAACCGCACCACCACCGGACATTCTCCGAACAACGTCAATCCCTTTTTCTTCAACATAATCAACGTTTATTTCTGAAATTGTATTTTGGTGCTTGCCAACCACAATTGTATTGTCATTTCTGTATAACAAAAAAATATCTTCATCGAAGTTTTTAATAAAGTATTCTTCACTCGCGATATTAAAATATGGATTCAAGGAATCCGATTTAATAACTATCATAACCTTCCTATATAATCGAAAGAAATAAAGAAACGTTAACGAAAAATTGTACTCCTTATTTTACCAATAAATACCAATAACCCACATGGGAACAGTTAGATAAAATTTTCCTTCACACGGTCATTTATACTTGAAGCCCGCCTTGCGGGTTCTATAGATTGATACTCCGCACTACGTGCAAAAACCCGCCGTTGCGGGATTTTTAGATTGATACACTCCGCCCTCCCCGAAACCCGCCGTTGCGGGTTCTTAACACAATCTCCCTGAGCGGAGCCCACACTTGTGGGGAAGGGGCATTACATCTCTTATTTTCCTTCACACGGTCATTTATACTTGAAGCCCGCCTTGCGGGTTCTATAGATTGATGGTTTGCACTACGTGCAAAAATCAATCGGTCGAGATAT
>PDWI01002050.1_pt1 | contig 32074 bp, 25 predicted proteins | sample 1430891 | NCBI WGS metagenome assembly PDWI01 (sample SAMN01162508, study PRJNA174530) | Oral metagenome, whole genome shotgun sequencing project. | biome: Marine environment; feature: Marine mammal; material: Swab sample of the gingival sulcus; isolation source: swab sample of gingival sulcus... | reverse complement strand
TCTGGAGATGGTTCAGACTGGAATAACACAGAACTCAATATTCTCGGTGACATCGCAATTGCAGTTCCTGTATCGGTCTACGATAACGGTAAACACAGGATGCCAGATGTCTACAATCAACCTCTTCATGCCACGCTTTTGTATATCCCGGGAGCACTACTGAGAAATGGCAGGGGATGTGATCCTGCAGACCTGAAACAGGTTACAACCGCCGGGCAACTTGAGACTGACAAGTATTTTGCTCTTTATCAGCGCCGACTACTCCCATCTTTCATGCTTGCAGGAGAAATGGCACAACAACAGGGCAAACGTGCGTTTATAACTGTCCCGGGTTTGGGATGCGGCTGTTTTGCCGGCATGTTCAGGGGAACATTAGGAAATATGCTAAAAAAGACAATACAGAAGATCTTGCAGACAAACAGCAAAAAGCTGAAAAATGTAGCGGCAATCTACTTCGATCCATACAATGAATGCAACAACGAACGACATCAAATCGATCATATAACATTCCTTGTCAGGCCCTTTACTCAGGGCAACGCAGACAAACCTCAACTCTGTCCTCCCGAACAATATGAAGAAATACCAGGCGAGTTTTCCGATTGCGAATTATTCAGTGTTGTCGCCTGGGATCATGTATCATGGCCTGGAAACGATTTCTATTCAGGCTCTCGAGCTACAGATGATGGCGTAAAGGCAGCGGCAACCAGCTCCATGCACCTACTCACCGGCATTACCGGAAAGTATAATCCCATGTCAACAACCTACGATCCTCCATCAAAATTTCGTAACTGGGGAGAGGTGGTGTCACAAAACAATCTGAAAATTTCAGTGGCAGACGCAGACCGCCTGCGAATATTTCCCCAAGCCGGGTAGGATTCTGGCAGTAACTGCTCAACTCAACATTATCTAAAGAGATCTATTCAGGATTTTATTGTGGATACGTTCCTCTTCTCGTGCATATCGAGGAAATGGGAGAACAGAATTGCAATCGCTGGCAAGAATAAAAATGGAGGAAGAAACTGTGCCCAATGCCGAATTAATGGGCAATAACACGATCTGCCACCTACGGGTTGGCAGAAAAGAGGAAAGGTTGCTCCAGTTAACGGTTATTGCGGAAACGCCTATTTTGCATACTCTACCGCTCTGGTTTCTCTGATCACCGTCACTCTGATCTGTCCGGGATAAGTAAGTTGTTCTTCGATCGATTTGGCTATATCCTGGCTTAGAAGAGTTGCCTCGCTGTCTTTTACCTTGTTCGAATCAACAATAATTCGTAAATCTCGTCCCGCTTGAATCGCATACGATTTGTCCACACCGTCGAATGAGGTGGCAATTGCTTCAAGATCTTCAAGCCTTTTGACGTAACTTTGCAGCATTTCTTTTCTGGCACCGGGTCTGGCACCCGACAGGGCATCGGCAGACTGAACCAGAACATCGATAACAGACTGCGGAGGCTGATCTTCGTGGTGGGCGCCAATGGCATAAACCACCTCTTCAGGTTCACCATATTTCTTTGCCAGATCGCGCCCGATAATGGCGTGAGAACCTTCCACTTCATGATCAACCGCCTTTCCTATATCGTGGAGCAGACCCGCCCTTTTAGCCACCTTCACATCAACACCAAGCTCTGCTGCCATAACTCCGCATAAAAAGGCAACCTCAAGAGAGTGCTGCAAAACATTTTGTCCATAGCTGGTACGATATTTCAGGCGTCCAAGCAGCTTGATAAGCTCCATATGAACACCATGGGCACCGACATCAAAGGTTGCCTGTTCCCCGGTTTCCCGCATACCAACTTCCAGTTCCTTGGTAACCTTGTCAACCACCTCTTCAATACGCCCTGGATGAATACGTCCATCACCAATCAGCTGCAAAAGGGCTAACCTGGCAACCTCCCGTCGCACCGGGTTAAAACCGGATAAAATAACAGCCTCCGGCGTATCGTCTATAATAATATCAATCCCCGTCGCCGCCTCTATTGCTCGTATATTTCTGCCTTCCCGACCGATAATACGCCCCTTCATTTCATCACTGGGTAGAGGCACCATCGAAACAGTTTTATCGGCAACATAATCCCCGGCATATCTGGAAATAGCCAGTGCCAGAATGTTTTTAGCTCGCCTGTCTGCCTCCATTTTCATTTCATTTTCAATACGAGCCAGTCTTTTTCCGGCATCCATTCTTGCCTTACTTTCAAGGGACTCGAGCAGCAGTTTTTTCGCCTCCTCTTCTGAAATTCCAGAAATTCTGCTCAATTCATATCTCTGCTTGCCAAGCAGGTGCTCTATTTCTTTATTCTTTTCTTCAATAGTATTTTCTTTTTGTTTAAGCCCCTTTTCTATTTTGCCAAGATCACTACGCTTTTTCTCAATAATTTCCCATTCACGCTTGATCTGTTCGCGTTTTTTATTCACCTGGCGCTTCTCGTCCCGCAATTCATCCCTGTCAGCCTTCAGTTCATACTCAGCATCTTTTTTGATCTGAATGACCTCTTCCTGACTTTGAAGCAAGGCCTCTTTTTTGATCTGTTCGGCTTCAACAATTGCATTTTCAATCAGCTGCTTACCCTGCACCTTGATATTTTGTTGATGCCCTTCAACAAACCGCTTTCTAAAAAAAACTCCACCCAGAGTGCCAGCAAGGACACCACACAATATATAAATGAATGGATAAATACTATTTTCCATGAATTTTCCCTCTCAGCAGCGATCACAACAAGGCTGAAAGAAACAAGAAAAGGTGGTCAATGTGAAATCAAGCAAGGGAAGTAATTTCCCGGAAAACTCCGGGAAGAGAAAGAAAAGCACAGGAGAACCATCAGCTGCTTCATCAGAGTGTCCACACCTTCAGGTTCAGCACTTAATCACCTGAAAAAGAGAACAAAAAAACAAACTGATCTTTTCAAACACTCTGAAACAATCTATATAAAATCAGGCAACCGCCCACCTGACTGTCTTTCCAATCACACCCACGCCACAAATTGCACGTCAAACCAAAACTTTCAACGTCTCGCATTGCGATCAACATTATTCCAGGTTCCGCTGCACCTTAAAACAGAACCCTATATAAAAACAAGGCAACCACCATTGAATTGCCCTGGTATGTAACATCCCCATGCTGCCGTGTTTATAGAATTGATTAAACCTATTGTAATAGGTGGGCAATCCGTAATACCTTCGGAAAATCAGTAAAGTTTTTCCTGATGTAACAGAGGGAAAACCCTTTTTAAGAGAGTTGGCTCAACAAGGCTATAAATCACTAACAGCACAGGGAAATATCCTACATCATATCACCATGCAAACCTAACTCTTCATTTGTACAAGAATATACCAGAATTTCATGTAAACAGAAACAAAATATACACCATCAGATTTATATTATCACATCATCGGAAATACAATGCCCTATTTTTGCGTTAATATTATCAATATTTGTTTCTGCATTTTTTTTATACAACTCAAAATCATTTTTTAATCTCACATAGCTCGAAGCAATATTCAAGCAGGCCAGAACAGCAATTTTATTTACAGGCAGAACCTGCCCACTTCCGCTGCTCTCTTCTATGCGTTCTCGCACCAGCGAAAGGATTGCTTCCATTTCTTCTTCGGTTGCACCGGTATAAAACCGATACTCCTGCCCAAGAAGAGAAAATTGCACCAGACGTTCACTCTCAGCCATTATCGTTTCCCCATACCTGCCTCAGCCAACTGCAAGAAAGCTGTAATCAAGGTTCAACCGAAAAGAGATTCCCCTGTCTTGAATCTACAGGGTCACCGTCCCCCCCAGCAACTTCAGACGCCTCGTCTCCTTCAATACGATTTTCATCATTTACAACAGCAACCTCTTCCTCTGCTTTTTCCCATTCTTCAATTTGACGAAGCAGCGCGTCAACCCGTCCTGAAATATCTCCTCGTTCGGATTGCAGAAGGGTAAGTTTTCCATTTAACTCTTCAATTTGTTGATCTTTCTGTAGGATGGTTCTTTCCAGTTCTTCTTTTGCAGCCTTCAATGCACTATAATTTGTCAACAATTTCTGCACGGTTGCTTCAAGGCGATTAAACCCACTCTCCTGACTCATCTCCAACTCCTTTTCATTCTATTTTTTCAGCAATTTCAAAATGTTTTACCACATTTTTAATTGAAAGCTGCCATTTTTCAACAACAAAAAAAACACAGCGGACACTATACCATGAGCTGATTACTAAGCAAGAGGAAGAACCAACTCATTTTTCACAATCAACAAACAGTTCCGATCCTCAAATCCTCGTATAACTCCATCCCAAAGGTTTTGCTTTTTCATAAGGCATGTAGCCATGGAAAATTCTGGGATCATCATCAAAAACCAGTGGCAGAAAATATTTATCTCCTTCCCACATTGGCAGCGTTCCCAGTTCTGCAACAGATTTCCATTCAAGGACACCTTCCTCATTACTCTTCCCCGGTGTACCGGAAAACCTGTCAACTCGAAAGATAAAACCAAACCAGTCTTCCTTGTTTGGTCCAAAACCAGTCCAGTTAATGGTTCCACGTAAAACTGCCTCTTCACAGGTTATCCCTGCTTCTTCATAAATCTCTCTGCAAAGACATTGGTAAATATCTTCACCTGGCTCCATCTTCCCTCCGAGGCCATTATATTTTCCCAAATGCTGGTCATCATCGCGTTTGTTACGATGTACCAAAAGAGTTTGCCTGCCATCAGGTGACATTATATATCCCAGTGTCGCCAAAATTGGTGTATACATTTTCTTTCTATATGATATAAAATTTGTGTAAATTCATTTTCAGAGTACTATAACAAAAAAAAAGGAACTTGCCTTGCCGGAAAGAAGCGTCCTCTGCCCACATACCATTTTTCATCAAAATTTTAAGCAGTTAAAATGTACTGTTGTATTTTTTTTATGTCTATTTTTTGTCAATCCACTTTCTGCACTCTCCAGTTCCTATCAGTTTCCATTGTACCCGGAAATCCGTAACAATGTATTTTTCTGGCAACAAATCTACTCCACCTATTCGATCAATACGGCAGTCATACATGACAAAACGGATCTTTCAATAATCTACACCACAGTGAAACTTAAAAGTGCCTCAACAAAAAATGCTGCCAGCTACAACAAAAGGAAAATAGATGCCGCCAAGAAAAGATACCGTAATCTTCTCCTCAAGCTCGCTCGCAACCAATCTGCGGGTTTTGGTCAGTTCAACAAGGTAAAACGCCTTTTTCCAGCAAACGCAACGCCAAGAGATTTCAGAAAAGCTGCTGATAACATCAGGGCACAACGGGGGTTACGGGAACACTTTCAGAACGGGGTAAAACAATCAGGAGCCTATATGGCTCGCATAAAGGCAATATTTGACAGTTATAATCTACCACATGATCTGGCATACCTTCCACATGTAGAGTCATCTTTCAACCTGAAAGCCTACAGCAAACACGGTGCAGCCGGGATCTGGCAATTTACCAGAGCCACCGGTAAACAGTATCTGACGATCAACAATGCGATTGACGAAAGAAAGGACCCAATCCTTGCCGCCCATGCAGCTGCCAAACTTCTTAAAGATAACTATGCCTCACTTCATGACTGGCCCCTTGCCCTGACTGCCTACAACTATGGCAAGGCAGGAATGATGCGTGCCCAGAAAGCAAACGGATCCTATCAAAAAATCTTTTCTTCCTACGATAAGGGTGCGTTTAAATTCGCTTCTCGCAATTTTTACTCCGAATTTCTTGCCGCTGTTTACGTTGCCAAGAAACTCGAAAGATCAAACACCCTCAGACTCGATAAACCAGGCAACACCATTTCTTTCAGAGCTCCCGCTGACATCTCACTGTTGAAACTCTGCAAACATCTCAACCTGAGTCAGGATGATATAAAACGCTATAACCCGGCTCTGCTGTCATCAGTCTATAAAGGACAAAGGACCATCCCCAAAGATTTTGTCCTCCGTCTGCCGGCAGCGAAAGTCACAAGAATGTCCCTGCGCAACATACCTGTTAAGCGTTTGCAAAGTTATTCCGGTATTACAGGGTATTACAAGGTAAAAAGAGGTGACACTGCTCTTGCAGTTGCCCTGAAGCACAATATTTCTCTGCAACAACTTATCAAAGCAAACAAACTGGACAAATCAGCCAGAGTATACACCGGACAGACGCTGAAAATTCCACAATCCCGAAAACATCTTGCCAGCAACCGCAACAAATCAGTAAAAATACTAAGAGCAAAGACCTTTAAAAAACGAATACGATAGCATCCCTGGAACACAGAATTTACAAGTATTACAGGGTAACCACTCGTTCACACACCCAACATAATTCACCCTTAAGATAAGAGACAACAGCGATATGGACATTTCAACATTCAATAATATATTATTGACATTTCCCCCAATTATTTGAAATGATAAGAATATGTTGCGAAAACAAAAAACTGATGTCTTTATCTTTCACAGCATGTAAGTATTTCAAAATCGACCACTTCAAAAATAACATATAAGGTAGGAATATGGATCTATCAAAAGCAATCCAGGAATTGAAAAATAAACCTGGCTTCCAGGACAATGTTGGTATGATACTGATTCACAATGGTGTAGTCAGAAACTGGTCCCGGGGAGACAAATCATCAGTCAAGGAACTTCAAGTCATCCCCGATTATGAGATGATCGAACATATCAGACAGGAATTTCTTCAATCACCAGGTATATTTGATATTGTTATCAAGGCAAACTCAGGTACATTCAAACCCGGAGACGATCTTCTGTTTATCATCGTTGCCGGAGATATCCGGGAAAATATAAAACCGGTATTATCTGACCTGCTGGACAGAGTAAAAGCCGAAGCGATGACTAAAAAAGAGATTTTACTATGATTTTAAAGCATTTTTATATTAAAATCAGATAGATACTTTTTACAGACAGGGATTTTCGACAATAGCCCGGTTTACCGCAGGGCAGGAGTTTTAAAGAATGGAAAAAGAAATACAAACAGCCAGAGAATTTATCAATAAATTCAAAGATACCAAAACTCTACCCCATATTGTTACCAGGCTCTCAAAACTGATAGCTGACCCGGAATCGACCATGAAAGACTTTGAGAATGTCATCAAGATGGATCCCATCCTGGTAGTACGACTCTTGAAACTGGTCAACAGCCCATACTATGGATTATCACAGCAGGTCGATTCAATTGGCAGAGCAGTGGCGTTTATTGGTATGAAAAATCTCCACAATCTGGCCGTAACTGATGCACTAAAAAATATTTTTAATGAAACAGAGAAAAATGCTTTTTTCCCCCGCCAAAAGCTCTGGTTACACAGTGCTGCAGTGAGTATCTGCTCAAAAATGGTGGCAGAAAGGATTTTCGGCATCAATGGAGACGACGCCTATCTCTGTGGAATTCTACATGATTTGGGAATAATCATTGAAGAACAGATAGACCAGGACAGTTTTTTTCAGGTTTGGCAAGAATGTGATTCAGAAGGCAGGCTTCCCCTTCTTGAAAAAAAATACCTGGGTACAAGACATCCTCAAATCGGTTACCTGCTGACCGAAGACTGGCAGATGCCTGAAGAACTGCTGGAAGCAATACGAAATCACCACAACTATGACGATGACATTGAGCCTTCAAGTCTGACAGGAATCCTTCAGATAGCTGAATACATAACATGCCAGCTGGGATATACCATTTTCGAAACCTCGGTTCCAGAAATCGCCTCTTCACTGGCAGCACATATGGAAGAACACATCGATGAATACAAAATTCTTGTTGACGATCTTCCAGAGGAAATGGACAAGGCAAAGGCTCTTTACGGAGAATAATATGGGAGAGTTACTCAACAGCATTTTCCAACAACAATCCTCTCTTGATGACTTGCAAGAACTTCTCGATGAACTTGATTCAACAGTTCCTGGAATAGCATTCTCGATAAGGAATGAAGCCGGATGCTGGTATACAAACACAGAAAAAGTCGCATTAGACCAGGACAGGTCAAAAAAACTAAGCCAAGCATCACAGGCGGCAGATGTGCAATTTGTTTCTGAAGGTAATATCAACGCTCACACCCCTCCATCCAAAAAATATACTGTTTTCTGGCAAGAAAACAGCAGTAACAAACCATCAGATGAGAATAATAAAATTATTCTTTTAACCATTGCTCTTTTTGTCACCAGAAAAGACCTTGAGCAAGCGAAGAAGAAAAACGCAATACAGAAAAAACAGTACGAAAGAAAATTTCAGGTTTTTGAAAACCAGCATCAGGACATGCTGATTGAAACCCGGCGCAACTACCAGACTATCCAGGATCAGCAGGAAAAATACTCAAAGACCTTGCAACATGAAATAAAAGAACAAACCAAAGAACTCAGAAAATCAAAGATAGCAGCAGAATCTGCTAATGTCGCAAAGAGTCAGTTTCTGGCATCAATGAGCCATGAAATCAGAACTCCGATGAACGGCGTAATCGGTTTTACCGAAATGCTGCTGGCAACTGATTTAACTCCTGAACAGCAGGATTATGCAGAAACTATCAAACGTAGTGGAGAAGCGCTGTTAAATATCATCAATGACATTCTTGATTTCTCAAAGGTTGAGGCCGGACAGATGTCTCTTGAATACATTGATTTCGACCCGGAAATTACAGCGTATGATGTTTGTGAAATAATTCGACCAAGGATTTCTGATGATGCTGCTGTAGAACTCCTCTGCAGGATCGGTAACAAGGTGCCAGCAAAATTGCAGGGAGACCCGGGAAGGTTCCGACAAATCCTGGTCAATCTCCTAGGCAATGCCGTAAAATTTACCGAAAAAGGGCAGATTGTACTGTCTATTGATGTTGACAAGGAAACAGAAAACGAAATTCATCTCCATTGTATGGTCAAAGACACGGGAATAGGTATTCCACAGTCAAAACTTGAATCTATTTTTGAGACCTTTAAACAGGCAGACGGTTCAACCACAAGAAAATATGGAGGAACAGGATTAGGACTTTCAATCTGCCGCAAAATCAGCACTTTGATGGGAGGACAGGTCTGGGCTGAAAGCACCTATGGTAAAGGAGCGACCTTTCACTTCACCGCAACGATGAAAAAATCCTCCGATCAGACAGCATCAACCTTTGACCTGGAAGACCTGAAAAACAAGAAAGCATTGATAGTAGATGATAACCAGGTAAATAACCAAATTCTACAAGATGTTCTAGCTCAGGTTGGTATAATTACAGAGACCTTAACCGAACCTCTTGATGCCATAGCCGAATTAAAAAACGCCGAACAGCAAGGACATCCATTCGATTTCGCAATCCTTGATACTATTATGCCTTCCATGTCTGGGTTTGAGCTGGCAAAGGCAATACGAAAAGCAGAATTAGCCAACAACACAATTCCTCTTATTGCCTACACAGCCAGAACAGGAAAAGTTGCCAACAAATGCAAAGAGGTCGGGTTTGATGCCTTTCTGACCAAACCGACCCGGAAACAGATTCTGTACCACACTATTGCAAGAACTCTCGGCAACGCGACCCAAGCACCCTCCGATACCTCATCAAAGGATCTGATTACCCAGTATTCTGTAAAAGAGCAGCTGAAACAGTCTCTTACTATCCTTCTGGCCGAAGACAATATTGTCAACCAAAAGCTTACGACCATCATGTTGACAAAGGCTGGTTATTCGGTACAGGTAGCAGAAAACGGTGCTATCGCTTATAATATGTACACAAATCATCCCAATGATTTCGACCTCATTTTGATGGATGTTCAAATGCCAGAAATGGATGGTCTTGAATGTACCAAGGCGATCAGAGAAAATGGACACAAGTCCGTTCCAATCATTGCCATGACCGCCAATGCAATGAAACGTGACAGAGAAAAATGTATTGAATCAGGAATGAACGATTATCTGACCAAACCGATTAAAAGAGAAACGGTTTTTAAAATGATCGATAAATGGATTTATAAATCCTGCAAACCATAAAATGCCGATAAACGCCACCAAAAGTCCAGCAAAATTTCTGCTGTGGGCCGATGATAAATCGCTGTCTTATAATCCAGTAAACAGGCTGTTGCGGACTGTTATTCGAGTTATTCTCATTTGTGTTCAAGAGTTTTTTAAAAACAGGCTTTCACTGCGATCATCTGCTCTCACCTATACAATCATGTTGTCTCTGGTACCGATGCTGGCAATGAGTACGGCAATAGTCAAAGGACTTGGGGGAGGAGATCATCTCAAGGAGGTGGTGTATACCTACCTTGAAACCCTTGAACCAAGCTCAAATACAGTAGGTACAGAGGTTCTCCCTTCCCAGGAGATTCAGTCTCAAGATATTTCTCCGGCACCGAAAGAAACCAGTAATCCGGCAGCAAAAAACAACATGACCGGACACCTGCGATCCGCTGTTGATCAGCTTTTTGCCTATGTGGATCAAACCAATTTTGCCGCCCTCGGCACCTTTGGTGTCCTTGGTATATTGTTCAGTGTTTTGCTGGTTTTCAGCCATATCGAAGCAGCAATGAATACTATCTGGCAGGTAGAAAAAAGCAGACCCATTATCCGCAAGGTTTCAGACTACCTCACCCTGATGCTGTTAATGCCCTTTTCAATAAACATTGGCTTTGCATCAAATACCATTTTGAGCAGTCACAACCTGAGTTCCAGGCTCGACATGTTTTTTCCTGCTCTCTGGCTCCAGGCACTTATCTTGAAACTCGTACCAATATTTTTTGTTGCTGTCACCCTGTTCATTATTTATCTCTTTTTTCCAAATACAAAGGTGAAATCACTTCCAGCATTTACCGGAGCCTTAGTCGGTGCAGCCCTGTGGTTTGGAATACAGAACATCTACATCTCAATGCAGATTGGAGTGTCAAATTACAACGCCATCTATGGCTCATTTGCCAGTCTGCCACTTTTTCTGGTCTGGATTTATATGGGGTGGATATTCATTCTCTTTGGTGCCCAACTAGCCTATGCTATCCAGAACAGTAATACACACTGCCTGGTTCCGCAGAATAGTAAACCATCATTATTGCTCAGTGCTGCCTTTGACATTCTGGACATGGTATACAAAAAACATCAACAGGGAGAACCCGAACGGGCAGATCAACTCGCCACCTTGCTTCCAGACTACACTTCTCAGCTTATCAACAAGACTCTGGAATTATTACTTAATCATAAGCTGTTATATCTGACAAACGACAACAAGTCTTTACTTCCTGCAACACCACAGGAAAACCTGAAGAATTCAGAAATCATCCAGGCAGTACTTGGAAATGATACTCCCGAAACGGCAGGTGGAAAAAAAAGCCGCATACTGTTATCAGAACTGGCAGATAAGGAACAAAAAACAGATTAACCCGCAAAATTCAGTATGACAGCCTGGGGACACAGCACTCAAGCTCCAACACCATTACCCTGGCAATCAATGACATCCTTAAAATCCAGTCTATTATCGCAATACAGATAACGGTCGTAAAACAGATCTTTTCAGTTTTGAAGACTCAGGGGACATTTCTCCGTGCAGCCAGTTCCGCCCATCCTGTATTAACAGTTCATTGCTCTCGACCGGACCTGTTGAACCTTTTGTATACAGGAGTGGTTGCTCTGCCACAACCAAAAACTGGTCAATAAAAGTCCAGCTGGCATCAATCCAGTCCCATCTTGGAAAAACTGTTGCCTCACCCTGCATCACATTAACTAAAATCGATTCATATGCCTCTGGAGTATTTGGACCAAAATAACAGTGATGACAAAAGTCCATCAAAACGGACTCGGTAATACTTTCATTCTCAGGTGATCTGACGTTAAAGGCGATCCCTATACCATCGTCAGGCTGAATACGAATCACAATCACATTAGGCTGATCACAATCGCCTTGTCGGCACAGTTCTCTATCATGTTTAAAAACCACCTTTATGTCAGCATAACGTTCATTCAATTTTTTGCCGGTTTTCAAATAAAAAGGAACCCCCTGCCATCTTGGAGAGTCTATAAACACTCTAAAAGCAGCGAAAGTTTCTGTGGTAGAATGGGGATCAACCCCTTTCGCATCAACATAACCTTCATATTGCCCGAGGACCACGTCATCTTTTTTCACTGGACGCAGCTTCTGCATAACCTTGCCGGTTGCATCCCGTATCGACTGCTCATCGTACCCGGATGGAGGCTCCATCGCGACCAGACTCAATAACTGAAGCAAATGGTTTTGAACCATATCACGAACCGCACCACTCTTGTCATAATAGCCGGCACGGTCCTCTACCCCTAAAGATTCGCTGGCAATAATTTGCACATGATCAATGGCATCCTTATGCCAAACCCATTTAAATATTTCATTGTGAAATCTCAGGGTAAATATGTTTTGCACCAGCTCCTTACCGAGATAATGATCAACCCGGTATATTTGCTCCTCGTCCAGAACCTTTCGGATTTCATCGTTTAATTTTTGCGCAGACTGGCGGTCTTGCCCAAACGGTTTCTCAAAAACCACCCGATACCAGCCATCATCATCGACAAACTGCTGAATAACATTAACTGCCTGACCGAAAACCCCTGGAGGAAGAGCAAGATAGAACAGTTTGTTCGCTCCCGCCTGATATGCTGTTGCAATTCTGTGCAACTGTTGTTTTAACGTCGCACTATCAAAATTTCGTAAATCAAGTCTTACATATTGCAACTGTCTGAAAAAACGCAAAAGGATCTCTTGGTCATATTTCTTCAAATATTTTTCAAGATCGAGCCCCTTAACAAACTCTTCGGTGGTAAGCTCTTGCCTGCCAAAACACACTATCGGGCATTGCCGGGTAAGAGTTCCTTTTTCAAACAAAGAATACAAGGCTGGCAGAATTTTTCTCCTGGTTAAATCTCCGGTAGAACCAAAAAGTACCAACATATGTTTTTCAACTATCAACACTCAACCTCCAGATCGGTTAAAATATGATATTCCGGCAACTCACAGATAATTTTCGCTGGACAACTTCTCAGTGGGATCTCTTCATTTAGAAAGTTTTGCAAGGCACTGGTTTTCGCCTGTCCAAACACCAACAAAATCCCCGTTGCAGCCCTTTGCAACAGCTTTCTCGAGGCTGTCATCCTCTCTTGTGGTGGTTTTGGGGAATCTGTCATGGCAAGAAAATACTCTTCCTCAACATCAATTGAAAAATGCTCAGGAAAAAGAGCAGCAATATGTCCATCCTCACCGCTACTAACAAGGATAACATCATAGCGACCACCAACGGTTTTCAAGTTCCGGGTATATTTTTCCAGCCCGGCAGCAACATCATCTCGGTCAAAGGTGAAGGGATGAAGGTTTTCTTCAGGCAAAATATCGCTGAAATAGGGATGTACAACGCCAAAATTGGCATCAGGATGATCAAGGGGGACAAGCCTTTCGTCAATAAGAAAGAGATGAACCCGCTCCCAGCCTATCTTTTCATCCCTCAAATGCCTGAAAACATTGGCGACGCTACTGCCACCAACAACTCCTAAAACGACCATTGTGCGCTGCACTAAAAGAGTTTTAATTGTTTCAGCGATAATCCCGGCAGCTTTTTTTTCAAGCCATGCCCTGTTACCCTTGATTATCATATCAGCCCCTTTTTACAGACACATAAATTATCAGTTAACCTTCTTATACCCAAAACATGCTACACATATAAGTGCCACAATCATCATAACGGGTAATATATTCTGCAATTAACCTGTAAACAACCGTGCTTCCAGGTAGTCACTGAATATACCCAGAAAAGCGTAAGCACTCCAGTTGTTTTTTCCAAAAAACAGTCGCGACAACAAACACTTATTTGAAACTATGAAAAGATTTAGATATACTTTTAGAAACTGCTAACAAATTCAACCCAAAGAATGACCAATGAATCTCAATAAATTCAATAACTGGATTCAAAACCTGTCCATTAAAAGCAAATTGTATCTTGGCTACCTGCTATCATTTCTGGTCATCACCCTTATCAGTAGTTCAATTCTCTATTTTAAGGCAAAAAACAGTATCATCAGTGACCTTGAAAACGAGCTGAGTAATGCGACCATGGCTCAGGTCAAGTTAATTGAAGCAGCTACGAATGCAGCAGCAATCAATCAACTTAAGGTTTCCGCTGAGAAAAATCTGCAGATAATCGCAGGCATCTATCAAACCGACTTAAAAGAATCACAGGCAAAACAACAGGCTGCAGACATTCTCAAGAGTCAGAGTATAGGGAAAACCGGTTATCTCTACGTCGTAGACAGTAGGGGAACAGTCCTGGTACACCCTGACTCGTCACAAATAGGAGAAGATTTTTCGTCCCAGTATTACATTCGCAAACAACTCAGCCAAAAATACGGTCTGCTGGAATATAGCAAAAAGACAAACAACGGAAAAGATGCTGAATGGCTGACCTTTATTACCTATTTCGGACCATGGGACTGGATCATCGCGGCCACAGTAAAAAGGGCAGAATTCACCACCTTGCTTGACATGGCAAGTTTCAGGAAATCAATTCTTTCACAACAGTTTGGCAGAACCGGATACTCCTTCCTCCTCGATCGCGAAGGAACCCTGCTGGTTCATCCAAAACTTGAGGGCAAGAACAGTAAGGTTCTCAACCTGAACGCCCAAAAAATCATAAATACCATGATGAGCAAAAAAAGTGGCAAACTGCAATACTCATGGGAAACCACCAATGACTACGGACAACGAGATAAGATAACTTTTTTTTCTTTCCTGCCTGAATATGACTGGATCATTGCGTCTTCAGCCTATGTGGATGAATATTTTCTGCCATTAAAAGGTATGAAATATGTTATTTTTTTCACCCTCATTATAACCATATTCATCTTCTCCGTGGTCACCCGGCACTTCAGCATGACCATTACCACCCCAATCAAGTACTTGACCCAAGGCTTTAAAGCTGTATCAAACGGAGATTTGTCCGTGCGGTTATCTCCTGAATACCATGATGAAATGGGAAAACTGGAATCGTATTTCAATACCTTCATTGCACAACTTCAAAAATCGAACAACCGCTTAAAACAGTCTGAAAAGGGGTTCAGAACTCTTTTTGAAAATTCGGTTGAAGGAATCTTCCAACTGGATATGGACGGCAAATTTCTTAAGGTTAATCCGTCAATGGTCGCAATGCTCGGACACAACAACAGCAATAATCTCTTAAACGATGAAATATCTTTCCAAGATGATGTTCTCGTCAACAAAGAGCTATGGAATGACCTGTGCGAGCAACTCATCAGCAATAAAACGGTTAAGGGGCTGGAACTCCAAATTCGTAAAAAATCGGGCTCCGTTCTCTGGTGTCTTCTTAATGCAAGAGCCGTAAAAGATATAGAAACCGGAACAATAGGCAAAATTGACGTTTTCCTCTCAGACATAGATGCGCAGGAACAGGTAAGAGAAAACCTGGAAACCATTGTTAACAAGAGAACCATGGAACTTTCCAACCGCATAGCCGAGCTTGAGCAACGAAATGCCAACAACCTGCATCTGGGAAAAATGGCGGATATGCTGCAGTCGTGCAGAACGATAGAAGAAACCTATCCTGTCATCAAACAATATTTCCGAAAACTGTTGCCGAATGACCAGTGTTATCTTTACCTCCATGATGACAACAAAAAGCTCATTGACCGCGTAGTTCCACCGGTAACCGAAGACGCACCTGTCAATTCTATGACCAATGACAGCTGCTGGGCTCTCAGACAGGGTAAGCCCTATTTGTCCCATGGGCTGGAAGATGAATTACTCTGCGAACATGTAGATGATACGACCCATGGCTACTTCTGTATACCATTGATTGCCCACGGCGTAACAATAGGCCTGTTGCATGTACAGTTTGCTGGAAACAGGCAATCTGACACCCAAACCGACTCATCTCACCTTGACAGAAAGAAAAGACTGAGCTCAAGATTGGCGGAACATCTTTCCCTTGCCCTGGCAAACTTGAAACTACGGGAAGAATTAAAGCTCAAATCTATTCAAGACAGTCTGACCGGGCTTTTCAACAGACGCCACATGGAAGAAATCATGCAGCGTCAATTTTATCGCATGCGACGATATAACACACCATTTTCAATCATCATGCTGGACATAGACCACTTTAAAGCCTTCAACGACTCCTATGGTCACGAACTTGGAGACATTGTCCTGCAGCAGATGGCACAATATCTCACCCAAAATACCAGAGGAGAGGACGTTGCCTGTAGATATGGAGGAGAAGAGTTTGTTCTGATACTGATCAACGCCAGTATGGAAGATGCAATCCAAAAGGCAGAAAAAGTCCGTGCCGGCATCGAAGAGCAGGTTGAGATTCCATATCTTTCAAAAACCCTGCACGTTACTGCATCTCTTGGAGTCGCATCCAGTCCACAACACGGTAGAAACATAGGAGAAATTATCAAGTCGGCAGACAAAGCCTTATACAGGGCAAAAGAAAATGGAAGAAACCGAGTCGAACCAGCCACAACAGTTGGCTGATTTTCATTTTTGTCATTTCTGAACCAAAGATATCCCGTTCACAACATTTGGTTTTCAGCAATTTGCAGATACACCAACAGGCATATTATACATCTATCTCCATCCTGTCTCGGGAAAAAAGAATTTCGATATCACCATATTTCCCAGGCGCACAATACTCTTTTGCCAGTTCATCCAGCTGTTCATCGGTTCGGTCAGGGTCATGATGAAAAAATACCAGTTTTTTGACCCCGGCTTCAACAGCCGATGCAATAACATGCTCAAAATAAGAATGCCCCCAGCCAACCCGGTTGGTATCATACTCGGTTTTGGTGTATTGGGCATCGTGAACCAGTAAATCCGCCCCCGAATAAAACCGTTTAATCGCCTCATTCTGTTCCTGCGCCACCTCTTCACCTTCATAAGCCATCGCTTCGTCATAATCAGGGTCATCAGGGTCGGTTATAAACAGATTCCGATACGGTTCGTGATCAAAGCAGGTGCAGAAGACCTTGCCACCATGCTCAAACCTATACCCTAATGCAGTTATAGGATGATTCAGAAATTTGCTGGTCATCGTCAAACCGTCGCCAAGGTCTACGTTTGTCTGCTCCTTAATCCTGGAATAACTGATATCTGAAGCAAGTTCCCCCAGGTTCACTGGAAAATAACGGTACTTCATCTGACCACCAACCACATCTTCCAGGGATTCGTCTTCAAAGGTAACAGGTCCATAAACATCAAGCCTGGTACCCGGAACATAGATCGGAACAAAATAGGGAAACCCCATAATATGATCCCAGTGGGTATGAGAAAGAAAAAGTTTCGCCTCTATAGAACCTTTGGGTAAGTCATTAGCCATCACATAATTTGCCAGTTCACGTATACCTGAACCAGCATCTATTATGATGAGTTTGTCGTCCTTTCCTATCCGTAACTCAATACAGGCGCTATTGCCGCCATATTTCGCCGTCTGTGGTCCAGGACAGGGTATAGATCCACGCACTCCCCAGAAACGAACCTTCATCGCCAACTCTCCTCCTAAATTTTAAGGAAAATCTGAGCCTTCTCTATCTCTTTTTCCACATCATCACTGATTGAACTGAACTGCTTCCAACTCAGACCGGTTATTTCCAGGTAGTACATGATCTCGCTTTCTCTGGGGAAGGGATCTCCCGCATAACCAAAATCAAAAATATTGGCGTAGATATTTGCCAGCGCGACAATTGCCACTTTTTGCTGCAACTCCTCTGCAACATTTTCAATATCATGGTGATATGCAATGCTGTTGGTGATCAGCGTGTTCAATTTCCATTTTCGGGCAATCATTCCGCCCACCACCTGGTGATCAATCCCTAATTGTTCACGCTCAACATCTATAAGTGGAACCTGTTCATTTTTAGCCTTGGCCAATACATCAATATACTCGTCACCAAAGGGTACCTTGCCAAGATCATGCAGAAGACCTGCCACAAACAACTCTTCCCTCTCCATGACAGGAATATCCAATTCTTTTGCCAGCAGTTTGGCACTCACACCAACAGCAATTGAATGAGCCCAGAACTTTTGGGTCGGCAAGGCTTTGGATTTTTTTGTGCTGGAAACACTGCGAATAATGGCTGTACTGAGTGCCATATTCTTTACTGTGTTCAGCCCCAACATCGTTATTGCTCTGGTAAGAGAAGTAACCTTGTTTATGAGTGAATAATATGCCGAATTAATCAGTTTAAGAACCTGTCCAGTGAGTACCGGATCCAGTGATATAACCTTATTTAGTTCGTTGGGTGAAGCATCTGTACGGCTACAGATTTCCATAACCTTACCAACGGTTGTGGAAAGGCTTGGCATTTTTTCAATAAATCTTTCAATCCGTTTGCGATGCGCTTCTCTTGTTATGGACATGAAAATTGTTATAATATGAAAGAGTTGACCAAAAAAAACAGACCCCGATATAATCCCCGGTTTTAGAGGACAGGTGTCTTGGTGAATAGGGGTATTCTGTCATTACCAAAACACGTTTATTTGCTTGTTTTTTCTATCACAAGTTATCGCCACAGGGTTCTCATAACCCAAGTAGATATACCAGAATATTTTATACAAACTTTCAGGGCAGGTCAAGTTATGGACAGGATTTTACAACCGAGAGGTAGACCGTATCTGTTATCAACAATTCTGGTTGTGGAAGGCGACGGCTTCGTTGTATGTCATTGTTTTGCCACCAAAGATATCCAGGGCACTGCCTACGGTAGTATCAAGTTTTCCCTGTCCATGTTTTAAAATCAACTCCATGTCGGAAAGATTTCTTATTCCTCCTGCATAAGTCGTTGGAAGAGGGCTGTATTCTCCAAGGAGCCGTATCAAGTCAAGCTCCACGCCCTGGCATTTACCCTCAACATCCGCTGCGTGGATCAAAAACTCGTCACAATAATTGCTCAACCAGCGAAGACTCTTGGCAGTAACCGTTACTTCGGTAAATTTCTGCCACCTGTCAGTGACGATAAAATAGTCATCTCCCTTTTTACGGCAACTCAAATCAAGAACCAGATAATGTTTACCGACCTCTCCTACCAACTGATCAAGTTTTTTATCGTCAATAATACCATCACTGAAAACACAGGAAGTCACTATCACATGGGAGGCTCCCGCCTCAAGCCATCGTGCTGCGTTTTCAGAGTTGATTCCACCACCAATCTGCATGTTATCAGGCCAAACTGCCAAAGCCTTTTCTGCTGCCTCGTCATTGCCCGGTCCAAGCTTTATGATATGTCCTCCGACCAGCTGGTCCCGTTTGTACAATTGGGCATACCATTCTGATGATTTATCTGCGGTAAAATTGGTGAGTAACTCGTTCGGAGCATCGTCTTTCAGCGTAGAACCAACAATTTGCTTCACCTGACCGTCGTGAAGATCTATGCAAGGTCTAAATTTCATATTATTCCATAAAAAAAGCGGGTTACCCATAATGAGCGACCCGCTTATATACCTGCCAAATCAGTAAATCAACGTCTTCAACTACGACATCATGCCTTCTGAATCAACATGGAAGAAGGGTCAAGGGCTAACTGCGTTCCCTGGTTGATATCAGCTGAAGCACACTTAATAATATCCAGCGAAATAGTATCATCTGTTGGGTTGATAAGTAATACATTTTCAAATAAGCCATCCACTTCATGGCAAGGCGCAGGGACACCGGCCTCACTCTTTCGACTATCACCACGATGACTTACAGCCGAGAACCAGATCATCTTCAGCCCTTTGTTTTCCATAAAGGTCTTGAACAATTCAAGCGCCTGATAATCATTTTCAACAAAATCATACCCGTCGATGATAAGACAATCAGGACAAAAAATGTCCTGCTCGACAAGATCATCAAATCGCTCTTCAAATTTCGCACTGCTGAAAGCACTCTCTTTGAAGGTCATGATCATACGATTTTTCATAAACTCCGGAATGTTCTTACCACTTTCTTCAGGGGTAAGTCGACTGCGGATGTCATCATACCAGCGCCTGGTCTTGTCTACACTTTCTCCAATCGATACATGAAGAACCTTGTTTCCAAGCAACATACAGTCCAAAGCAATTTGAACAAGAATTGCGGTCTTGCCAAGCCCCGCTCTTGCCATAATCAACCCCATGTTGCGAGTCTCTTCAGCGCCACTCCCCTCAGCCAGCAAGGCTCGTAATGGATTTACTGCACTTAAATCTTCATTTCCCATGGTATCGTTCCTCTTTTTATTTCATTATTAGCAGCAAACATTGCCTGCAACCAACATGATTACTCTTGATTAATTCTTATCTTTTTCTTCTTGATATTTTTTCACCAGCTCCTCGCCAACACCCTTTGGAACAGGCTTGAAAGTAGTGAATTCCATCGTAAATTCGGCCTTACCCTGAGTAAGAGAACGAAGCACTGTTGAGTACCCAAACATTTCGGAAAGGGGCACTTCCGCTTCAACAACCGTGTAAGTACCCTCTTCCATGGTACCAATAATCATTCCCCGGCGTTGGTTAATGCTTCCCATTACCGCCCCTTGAAATTCTGCTGGTCCTTCCACAGCCACTTTCATGATCGGCTCCATAATCACCGGTCCTGCTTTCATGTACCCTTCTTTGAAAGCACCAATAGAGGCAAGCTGGAAAGCGACATCAGAGGAGTCAACCGCATGGTAAGCGCCATCATTTATCACCACCCGTACACCGGTAATTGCCGAACCGGAAAGATTTCCTTTCTCAAGACTCTTTTTAAAACCTTTGTCACATGAACCGATAAATTCCCGAGGAATAACACCGCCGACAATTTGATCGACAAATTCATATTCCCCTTCTTCAAGCGGTTCCATATAGCCTGCAACCCGACCAAACTGACCAGAACCACCGGTTTGTTTCTTGTGGGTGTAGTTAAATTCAGAACGCTGGGTAATGGTTTCACGGTAGGCAACCTGAGGCGCACCAACTTCAACAGCAGCGTTATACTCACGTTTCATACGCTCTATATACACTTCAAGATGCAATTCCCCCATACCGGAAATAATTGTCTCGCCGGTTTCGTGATCAACATAGGTACGGAAAGTGGGGTCTTCCTTGGTAAAGCGGTTAAGTGCCTTGGACATATTGACCTGTGCCTTGTTGTCAGCAGGAATAACAGCAAGCGAAATAACCGGCTCAGGGATATGCATTGAATCCATCGAACAGGAAATATTTTCATCGGTAAAGGTATCACCCGAGGCACAATCGACACCAAACAGGGCAACAATATCACCTGACCCACATGACTCGATCTCTTCCATCTCGTCTGAGTGCATACGGCAAAGACGACCAATTTTCACCTTCTTGCCGGTTCGGCTGTTAAATACAGTATCGCCCTTATGTAGCTGTCCCTGATAGGTACGAATATAGGTAAGTTGTCCATATCGACCATCTTCGAGCTTAAAGGCAAGCATAATAAGAGGATCTTCTGGATCGTTGGTTACCGGGAACTCCGCCTCTTCATTTTTGAGATCAAGGGCAGTATTGGTTACGTCGGTAGGACACGGCAAATATTTATCCACTGCGTCCAGAAGGGATTGTACACCCTTGTTTTTATAGGCAGACCCCATGAAAACAGGGGTGAATTCAAGAGAGAGCGTTCCTTTTCTAATGGCATCATAGACAAGTTGCGGGTCAAGCTCGTCTTCTTCAAGAAGTGCTTCCATCAATTCCTCGGAAAACATCGACGCTTCTTCAAGCAATGCAGCCCGTTTTTCTTCTGCCTCTTCAACCATATCGGCAGGGATATCATCCAAACGGATAATCTCTCCATTATCCCCTTCAAAGTAGACCGCTTTCATTTCGATAAGATCAACCATCCCGACCAGATCATTTTCAAGCCCGATTGGCATTTGCAACATATGAGCATTTAAGCCAAGTTTGTCCCGAAGCTGTTCGGTAACCTTGGCAGGATTGGCCCCGGTTCTGTCACATTTGTTAATAAATGCAATACGAGGAACATTATAACGGGTCATCTGACGATTAACCGTAATTGACTGTGATTGCACCCCACCAACAGAACAGAGAACCAACACAGCACCATCAAGTACACGCAGGGCGCGTTCTACTTCCACTGTAAAGTCAACATGGCCTGGAGTATCAATAATGTTGATATCAATATCCTTCCAGGTACAATAGGTTGCTGCTGACTGAATGGTAATTCCACGCTCTTTTTCAAGTTCCATGGAATCCATCTTGGCTCCCACACCATCTTTTCCACGAACCTCGTGGATGGCGTGAATCCTGTCCGTATAAAACAATATACGCTCTGTCAATGTGGTTTTACCCGAGTCAATATGGGCACTGATACCAATATTTCGAACTTTCGACAAATCTTTACTCATGGCTTATTTCCTCTACCATTATGCACTCATTCTCCCGAATTGTTGATCGGAACAAATAAAAAAAGTAAGGAGTCGCCACCAGCAACGCCTTACTTAACTCTCTTTACATCTCAGATGATCGAAAACAGATAATTTCTGAATAAAATCAGCCAAGTAAACAAACTTTTTACGTTCACAGCCAGCTTTTCCCAAAAGCCTCACACGCAAAAGCATACAAATGAACAGCGAATATTAACAACAATTTTATACGTTGTAAAGAATTTTTATCATAAATGTTCAGATTACCGTCATTCCCTTGTCCAACAACCAGGCAATCTGACCGATTCTTATTGCAGGCACGAGAATCCGGCTCAAAGTTTCAGCTATATCAGCCACAGTAAATTGTCCGGTTAGCAGATACCAAAACCTTGCAGATTCTTACTTTCCGCTTTCTGCGTCCTGGTTTAAAAGTGAGAGCAGTTTGTTTAATTGAAAAGACAGGATGCGTTTTTCCACCGAATCCATCTCGGCAAGATTAATATCTTGCGGTTCGATTTTCACTCTGTTGCCGTCCTGAACAATCACAGAGGAACTGGTCATCACCGTTGATGCCTTTTGGTACAGCTTTTCTATATCACTTCCCTTAATATTGACTCGATGTATTTTCCACCGTCCGCCGTCACGAATCAAGGTGATAAAATTCTCCAGATATTTCTCGGCACCAAAATGAAAATAATTTTTGACAATCGAATCCGACTCATCCCTTGCCGTCATCGCAATGGATAATGTCAATAAATCATTACCAAAATACGGCACCCAAAATGAAGATCTTCTCGCCTCAATGGTATACTTTTTTTGCGGTGAGATGCCAAAAAACTCAAGCATTGCGGTCTCTAATGAAAATTGTTGATTTATCATATCGCTCAGATCAGAGAACTGTTGCAAAAACTCTTCGGTGCAAAGTTCCGTTGTTTTATAAAAATCCTTGAGGGCAATATCATCAAAATACCCCTGTACAACGGTGGTTGCCCGGTCATTTTCACCAAGCAGAGATACGGCAGGGAGCATGATAAAAAACGCTGAGACCAATAAAAAACCTGCTATTTTCACTTTATTTTTTTTCATTTTATTCCACACCTGCGCTTGTTAAGTTCAACCAAAGTCACTTCAAATATAAACTGAACACCAAAGAACCGTAAATTTCAAGTAAACAATCACCCACTAATCAACCGTCTTTTCCAATTATTTTCGGTCTGTCTGGTCTACAGACATTTTTTTTTCAAGAGGAAAATATGTCAGCTTCGCCAATTATCCTGAAAGGTCACACAGTCAATCTTGCCGATCGCAGGAGGTGGGCAACCACCATACCGGCAATAAACCCCACAGCAAGATTACTGGCAAGAGTGATTCCAAGGATTAAAGTCGCGACAAAAAACTCTTTGCGCTGTTTCAAGTCCATAATTGCAAGAGCCAGTTGTCCACCAGAAAAGATCAGCAAAGCGCCAAGAACTGAGAACGGAATCAGGTTGAAAAGGCTGATCACATCTTTCCCTAACAAAAGAGCTGTTATTACAAACAACCCACCAATCATCACATTTGATCCACCGGTACGAGCGCCAAAAGCATAATGGGCAGCCAGTCCACCGGCACCATGACAGAGAGGTATTCCTCCAAAGAAAAAACTGAAACAATTTGCCAACGCCATACTGATACAGGCTGCCCGATTAGTCATTTTTTGTGATCGCTTACCAAAGTACCTCTTTGAAAGATCGGTATATGCCAACACAGCATTACCAATGGTCATGGGTAACTGGGGCAGAACCAGCATGACCAGAGCAAAGGTGAAATCGACCTTCGCAGGGAAACCGAAAGGTAACAACTGAGGAAGATGCAGACCAAAACCGTCGGCTATTTCAAGCCGAGCGCCAAACAACAAACCGACCACACCACCTGTTACAATCACAACCAAAGCCGCCGGAAATTTCTTGTTGTTTAACAAGACAAGAGTCATCATTACAGCAAGCAGACCAATAACAATACTAATTGGTATAACGCCGATAAACTGCACCAAAAGATGAGGCTCGACCATTTGCTGACTCGTCTGATACAAGGAAGTACCAAGTAAATATTTTACTCCAGTTGAAATCAGAAGTACCCCCGTAGACAACTGCACCCCTCTAATTACGGACCGTGGAGTAATATTATGTATACAATCGATGATTCCTGTAAGACCAGAAAACAAAAGAAACGCTGCCATAAAAAGTGAAGAAGCGACAATCTGTTCAGGAGTAACTGCCGCTGCAATTGCATAAGCACCAATTGCCTTCATCGGCTGAACAGGTACGGTTATTCCGAAATACAAACCGGAGAGAAGGTAAAACACGCCAATGCTCAAGAAAACACCCAACGGATCGACACCGTTAAAAACCACCATGGCAATGGCGATTGGCAGTAACGTTCCCAGATCACCGAGAGATCCGGCAAATTCGAGCAGATTGAATTTCAACCGTGTAGTCATATATCAAGATAATCAATAAAAACAGACAATGAAACTTGCTAAAACGTCAATGCTACTCTCAGAACAGCACATTGACAATAATGCCAACTGAAAATTTCTCACACTCTCTTGTCAAAACAAACCACAACGTTTTAACAATCGAGAAAAAACTCATACGAAAACGAAGCTTTATTGAAATACTTAAGCGTTTTCTGCAAAGCAAAAAGATCGGGGACAGCAAACTTGATTGTCCAGGTCGGTCTTGGAGTGGAATAGCTGGTCACCACATCAATTTGCAGCACTTCAAACCCGTCAGGTGCCCTGCTCACTGCCAGCAAAAGCTGTTTGCGTGAAACGCGAAACACCTTCATCATCTGGGTTTTTCTTATTTTGGTTCTCTTTTGATGCCAATAAACATCAACAGCATCATCCCGGCGAAATTTTATTTCCTCGAGCCGCTTACATTTTTTGTTATGTACAGAAAGTCCTTTAACCGTCAGCAGGGCACAGTTATTCTTGGCGGCAGGATTTGGCTTACAACACGAACTCAGTTTGACACTTACCGGGTCAAGCGTATCAAGCACAATCCTGTTAAACGCTCCGGTGGGGGTATTCAAGAGTGAATAACCATCAAAAAAATCATTTTTAATAAAATCAAAGATTTTGTGCAATCTGAGTTTTCCTTCTCCAAGCATGACACAAAAATCTTCAAAATCATCCGCCCCAAACTTTTCGAAGAGAATCTCTCCTTCATCGGTTTCAAACATATCAAACGGGAAACCATACCGCAGGGTTTCCTGCTTCAAAATTGATTCCCCCACTGCAAAAAGAACTTTTCGACGACGAACCCGAAAACTCTTGGACAATTCTGCCCGGGTTCTTGGGGTTTTACACAGTCGGAGCATATTCTGTTCAAATCTCACCGGATGATCATCCCTGACTATTCTGACCATGTCACCATCCTTCAACACATGATCTGGACTCACCCGCTCATTTCTAATTATTCCACTTTTACAGTGCAAACCAATTTCCGTATGCACCCGAAAGGCAAAATCCAGCACATTGGATCCTATGGGCAGGCAGATCAAATCTCCCTGAGGAGTATAAGTGTACACTTCTTTTTTGCCCGAAGCAGCAATCACATCACGGTACGATACGGATTCATCCGACCCAAGAACATCAAACATCTCTTTGAGTTCTTTGATAAACTGTATTTGCTTACCATTTTTGGCATCCCAACTGCCAAAAATACCCCGTTGAGCTCTGCGCGCCATTTCAACCGTGCGTATTTTAAACAGAAACCGCTCTGCCTTTACAATTGCCCTGGCATGAAGCCCCTGGTAACCCGTCGGCTTCGGATTGGCGATAAAATCTCTAATTGATCGTGGAATGGGCAAAAAGGTCTGATTCACCAGTCCAAGTGCGCTGTAGCAGGTCTGAACGTCATTGACCACGATAAGTATTTCGAGCGGGGTGTCGATTCGCTTTAACAGAATCCGGTTCGCAGCATCATAGTATGCCCAAAGATCCTTGGTTCGAACCTCTACCGTACATTTGATCCCCTCTTCCAATGCGCGTACTTTCAATTCCTGCAAAATTTCCCTGGCAACAGGTGAATTGGAAAGATGGCGGATATGAGAACTTAACTTGGCACTTTGTCGGGGATACTTAAACTGCAGAGCCAAGTTATACATTTCCCGCTTTAAATTAAACAAACCAAAAGCAGTTGCAAGCGGGGCATAGATATCTATAGTCTCCTGCGCTATTCTCTGCCGTTTTCTTTTTGGCATAGCATGAAGAGTACGAAGATTGTGCAAACGGTCTGCCAGTTTCACCAGCATAACTTCCGGTCTTGATGCCGCTCCGGTAAAAATCTTTCTATGTACCAGTTTCACTCTGCTCTGCTTATCACCAGAAACATGGGTTACCTTGGTACACCCTTCGACAATAGCCTGGACATAGCTGCCAAAGTGTTCCCCGACCACTTCCTTGGTCACCTCTTCTACGTCCTCGACAGTATCGTGCAAAAGCGCCGCAGCAAGAATCTCTGGATGACCAATATCCATTTCCTCGATCAGGATTTTTGCCACCGAACAGGGGTGCAGGATGTATGCATCACCAGATTTCCTCCATTGATCATCATGGGCTTCAGTTGCAAATTCCAAAGCCTGCCAAAAAACTTCCTGGTCAGGAGTGTCACCAAGAATTTCGGTCATCTGCTCTCTGTACAATTCAAGATCAAATGGAATGTGTTGCATAATTTCGCTGTCAGTAATTAAGAATAATTAAAAGGCATATAACTGTTTCTTTTTCCCACAATAAGCACTATGTTTCATGAGGAATGACAATCGACAAACCAGACAGAATTTTCTGCACATCCGCTTATATACTTTACTTACACCAATTCATGTTCCATGGCAAAAATAAAAAGATTAAAAAGAAATGCTTCTGCAAAATATAAACATCAAACACCTAAAAAAACAGCCCATATAAAGAAAAACCGCTATACAAGCCAGATTGTTCGGCTTTTATATTCTTCGTCCCAACCTCTTACACTCAACACAGTAACCAACAAACTTGCAACCTTGAAAGAGGAAAAAAAGCATATTATTGACAAACTGTACACTCTGGTTGAGCAAGGTGTCCTGCAAAAAAACAAAGGTAAGCAATTCGCCCTTTCAGACCGCCAGATGATATTTGAAGGACAACTGGAGAGACACCAAAAAGGGTTCGGATTTGTTACAGGACTGACATCGCAAACCCACACACCTGTCCAGAATGACGTTTTTGTTTCAAAACATAATCTGGCAGGCGCAGAGCATGGAGATCGGGTTCTGGTACGTTTGAGCAGACAAAAAAATGACCGAAGACGCAGCGGCCAGATACTGTCTATTTTAAAACGAGCGGCTGAACACATCCCAGGCTTTTATCACAGGGAAAATGGACAAAACCTGGTCATTCCCGAGGATCATCGCTACCCCTATGTGGTTGATGTTGGTAACGACATCCCGGACAATCTGACAGAAGGTGATGCGGTTATTATCACCGTTCCTGAAACCAGACCAGGAAGTGCCTGTAACAGGGGAAATATTATTAAGGTACTTGGTTCACCCGCCTCTATTGAGGTTCAGATGCAACTGGTGATAGAAAAATTCCAACTGCCGCATATTTTCAGTTCTGAAGTTCTGGCAGAAGCCGATGCGTTGGTTGACGAGGTGCCCCTTCAACATCGGGAAGATTTGCGTGACCTGCTCCATGTTACCATTGATGGAGAAACCGCCAAAGACTTTGACGATGCTGTTTGCGTTATAAAAACTCGCAAAGGATTCAGGCTCTACGTGTCAATTGCCGATGTAAGTCATTTTGTAACACCTGGCAGTGAGCTGGACAAAGAGGCTTACAAAAGAGGGACGTCAATCTATTTTCCTGGTCGCGTTATTCCCATGCTGCCAGAAAGGCTCTCCAATCACCTTTGCAGCCTCATCCCCGATCGGGACAGACTGGCATTCACAGCAATTCTTGACTTTGACCGTCAGGGCAACCTAAAGAAAAAGCGTTTTTGTAAATCGATCATTAAAAGTCACCAACGATTTACCTACACTACGGTCCAACAAATCATCATAGACAAGAATCCCGAGGTGAGAAAAGCTCATAAGCCATTTCTCACCCCCTTAAAATGGGCAATGGAATTGGCCGAGCAACTACAGATGCGCCGACTTGAACGCGGCTCTCTCGGCTTTACCATTCCCGAACCTGATATCAAGTTACAAAGAAATGGAAAAATAGCCTCGATAGAACGAATGAACAGAATTTTTGCTCACCAGATCATTGAAGAATTCATGCTAGCGGCAAATGAGGCAGTTGCCTCCTTTTTCACAGAAACAGCTACACCAACCCTGTATCGAATACATGAACAACCGGCCACAGAGAAGGTAAAAGAATTTATATCGTTTGCCAAAAGTCTGGCAATCACCTTGCCAAAATCTGATATAAGTCCCGCCTGGTTTGCCAAGATACTTTCGTCGATTAAGGGTTCACCAAAAGAATATATATTTAACACCGTTTTGCTGCGTACCATGCAGCAGGCAAAGTATTCTCCAGTAAATCAAGGTCATTTCGGGCTTGCCGCAACCAATTACACCCATTTTACCTCACCAATCAGAAGATACCCGGATCTTCATGTACACAGAGTATTATCGGCATTACTCCAGCAAAAAAAGCAGGGGACAACCACAAGGAGCGAAAAGTCAATAAAGCTGCAACAAATTGGTCAGCTTCTTTCCCAAAAAGAGCGTACAGCCATTGATGCCGAAAGAGAAATGCATGACCGGCTTAAAATTGCATTTATGGAACAATTCATAGGAGAAACCTTTGAAGCTATCGTTTCAGGAGTATCACAGTCAGTTTTATTCATCGAGCTGTTGTCACCATTTGTAAGTGGTTCAATCGGAATCGAAGAGTTACAAGATGATTATTATATCTGTGATAGTAAAAATTACAGATTAATAGGAGACGTTGGGCTGAAAATCTACCAGATTGGCGACCTGCTCACGGCAAAGCTGATAAATGTAAATAAAGTGCGACGCAGACTCAATTTTACACTGGCTGAAAAAACTGAGTAAATTCAATAACATTATTAGGTTTTCCTTTCCACATTTTTTTTCTTGGGCTCTTTGGTTCTTGACTTGAAGCCGTAATTCGCATTAAGTTGAATAGATACATTTCATTAGTTGTTTTTTTTAGAATGTTCTTAACATCTCGGAGGGAGAAATATGGAAGAAACTAGTTGGCTTATGACTGTTATCTCGAACCCGTTTGCAAAAGGTCTTGGGTTAGGAATAATCTTCTGCGTTGTCGTATATATTAGAGGCTTCCTGCGACGCAGAGAGCTAAGCAAGGAAGTTGAAAGACTCAGAACCCACCTGCACACAAAGCTTGAGATAGATTCTTCTGATAATGAAAGAAGAAAACAGGAGATGGAAAGATTAAAGCAGGAAAGAGACAATCTGCGTATCACTGTCCAGTCCCTCAATCAAAAACCTGGCAGAAAGGAAATACGTCAATACTTTCTCTACCAGACCGCTCTTGATATGATGTTTGAAAAGGCTCCCGGTTTTGCCCCTGCCTGGCAAATTACCTTGAAGGAAGCTGAAGCATTATTTGAAAAGTCAGAGCGCGGTGTGGTTCCGTTACTGAAGAGACTTATGCCCACCAGCATTGACAAACAAGCCGAGGAATACGAAAAAATCAGCAAGATTACATTCGAAGATTCCAGCAAAAACTAGCCCCATTTTTTCCATCCACTGCCGCAAAAGACGTGCAGTGGATGGAAAACAATCCGTCTGCAAGACAGCTCCTGCCACCATACATAGTCCATGACTGAAAATTTACTCGATAACGCTGCAATTGTATTGGTTCACCCAAAGTATGCCGAAAACATCGGGGCGACTGTCCGCGTCGCCTACAATTTTGGGATTTCCCACTTGATTGTTGTACGAGATTCCATACCGGAATATGCTCCGATGGCAAAAATGGCAACCCACAATGCCAAACACATTCTTGATACCATCCGCTACTGTGATAACCTGGAAGAAGCCATTGCCGATTATTCGATCGTTATTGGTACCACCGCCAGAAGTGGCAGACAACGTGTCACTGAAAAATCACCCCGGGATATCATCGAGCGAATTATCCCAGATATGAAGTCAAACAGGGTGGCAATTCTGTTCGGTCGCGAAGATTCGGGACTGACCAATGATGAGCTGAAGTATTGCCAGTATAATTCATCCATCCCCACAGCCGATTTTTCTTCCCTCAACCTGGCACAAGCGGTTGCCATCCATTGTCACGAATTATACTACAACATCATTCACGCGCCCAACCGTTGCCGTCAATCGCCAAACCTTGCCACCAGCTTTGAACTTGAAGGTATGTACCAACACGTTGAACAGGCTTTGGTGAAAATCAACTTCCTCGAAGAAAAGAACCATGCCTACTGGATGACCAGCATCCGTAAATTTTTCGGTCGTGTACGTTTGACCAGCAAAGATTCACAAATAATTCGAGGAATATGCAGACAATTCATCAGCCACCAGCGCATTCAAAATAAAAAAGATGATGCCTGAACACGCCTCATTAAAGGTGGCAAAAGAAAAGTTTTAGTTTTTTAAACCAAGCGTCTCTTTCACTTTACCCTTCTGGCATACCGCATTTATTATTTTCAATTAATTATATAGAGGTGGCTTTAAGGTAGTATAAACACTTCTATCATTTTCCTTGAGATGTGCACCCCGCATTAAGGAGACAAGAAGCAAGCACACTAACAAGACAGCCAATAGAAACGGTACCCTTGCCTGAAGAGAAAAAGGGAAACAGACCTCTCAGCCATAACGCCTCCCTTTGTGTTAGAATATGCATACGCTAACCAGTGAAATCTCACGCAGATTTTTTCATTTTTTCAGCAATAACAATAGGATATCGTCTTTGCAACCAGGAGTTGTTATTTTCTTTCCCTTCATTTACATAGAGAAAATCCAGATACAATGCCTGTAAATGGGCAAACCATTCCATTTTCAAAGGATGAACCCATGGAACAATCAGTTCATTATAGATATCCCCGTACTCCTTGACTGTTGCCTTACTATAGACACTTTCCGGTACCGGGAGATGTGGCAGCCAGAAAAAATGACGTAATTGTATAAATCTTTCCGGTAAACCATAATCCCGAGCAAACTGGCACCAACGCTCCTCCGAGGCTTCACCATTTATTAAAAAGTCATTAAACAGTGCCAGTAAAAATTTATCCGTTTCAACCATGCCGGTAGGATTAATCAGTATCCCTTCAACCTCGTCAATAAGCGAATGACTTCTCCCCTGATATGGTCCAAGAAATAACCGCAAAGGGGCATAATCATTGGCGTAGAGATTATCCCAGAAAATAACCTTGCCGTCAAACATCTGCACCAGCTCACCACAACTTTCTTCTGTCAGGTTTTTCGCCACGATTTCCTGCCCGGTCCACATGATGCTTACCTGTTCAGGTATATGTTTTTTCAGATCAACAAGGTATTCGGAATCAACACCCTTTCCACCAGCAAATTGATCACAATAAATGGTCGGACAAAACCAGAGCTTTACCGTACCACCAAAATCAATAAGATCATCTCGCAGTTTTGCCAGCAGTTCTCCATGAGCATGACCAAGGGAAGAGTATTTTGCTGCACATTTTTCAGGTAATTCAGGAGAAATATCATCCATTAATAGAGCAATATGCTGCATCCCCATCG
>PDWI01001926.1_pt1 | contig 32084 bp, 29 predicted proteins | sample 1430891 | NCBI WGS metagenome assembly PDWI01 (sample SAMN01162508, study PRJNA174530) | Oral metagenome, whole genome shotgun sequencing project. | biome: Marine environment; feature: Marine mammal; material: Swab sample of the gingival sulcus; isolation source: swab sample of gingival sulcus... | reverse complement strand
GTCGCCCGAAATTTCACTGCGAAAAGAGGAGGAAAATATGGCAGTAACAGCACAAATGGTTAAACAATTAAGAGAGCTAACTGGCGCAGGAATGTTGGACTGTAAAAAAGCTCTTGTAGAAAAAGATGGCGACATTGATGCAGCGGTAGATTATCTAAGAGAAAAAGGTCTTGGTAAAGCTGCTAAGAAAGTTGATAGACTTGCTTCAGAAGGTCTAACTACTTTAGTTGCTGATTATTCAGCTAATAAAGCTACTATTTCAGAAATAAACTCTGAAACAGACTTTGTTGCAAAAAATGAAAATTTCGTTGAATTATGTAAGAATATCACAAAGCATATCGACGCTAATAATATAGAAACAGTTGAAAGTTTAAACGAAAGTACAATTGATGGCAAGTCATTTACAGATTTCTTTAATTCACAAATCGCTGTAATTGGTGAGAATCTTGTAGTAAGAAGAATGGCAACTTTAAAAGCTGATGCTAATTCAATCGTACAAGGTTACCAGCACTTCAATGGTAGAGTTGCTACAATTGTTGAAGCTAAATCTGACAGTGTAGAAAACGCAGAGAAAGCTAGAAAGTTTTTAAATAATATTTGTATGCATATTACAGCTATGAGTCCTAAGTATTTAGATTATAGCGAATTAAGTCTTGATTTTGTTGAAAAAGAAGTATTAGCAAAGAGAGCTGATATTGAAAAAGCAAATGATGAGGCTAAAAGATTAGGCAAACCATTAAAGAAAATTCCAGAGTATGGTTCAATGATGCAACTTACTCCAGAAGTAATGGCTAAAGCTGAAGAAATGTTTAAAGAAGAGTTAAAAGCTCAAAATAAACCAGAAAAAATTTGGGATAAAATTTTACCTGGACAAATGAAGAGATTTGTTGAAGATAACACACAAATCGACCAGCAGTATTGCTTAAATAGTCAAAACTATGTTTTAAATGATGAGTTAACTGTTAAGCAAGCGGTTGAAGAAGAAGCTAAAAAATTAGGAATTGAACTTGAAATCACTAAATTCATCAGATTAGAAGTTGGTGAAGGTTTAGAGAAGAAAGAAGAAAACTTTGCTGAAGAAGTTGCAAAGCAAATGTGTACTTCTTGATAGGTGTAATTAATTTCTAGTTAGAAATAAATTATGAAAAAGCGATGTAGTTATCGCTTTTTCTGTATATCTTGATGAGTATTAACTTAAGGAGGATTTATGAAAAATAGAGTTGTTTTAGCTGTTGTTTTAACGCTTACGTTACTTTTCTTTACTTCATGTGGAGCGTCAACAAATAGTGAAAAATCGGGAGATAAACCATCATCTAACCCAACTGAAAACGTTGATGATAAAAAAGAAGATGGTGATTGTAGTGGTTGAAGTAATGTTTCAAGTGCTGTTGGTAACAGTAATTTAAATCATGAAACTTCAAAAGATGAAAGTAAACCTGCTGATAATAAGGCAGGTTTTACTTTTGAGGGTAAAAAAATAGAAAATATTAAAGCAAGTACCGATTTTAACCAAAATGGTCTTGATGATTATACGGATTTTGTAAATGGTGCTAGAAAAGATGCTCGGATACATCCAAAGTATGATGGTAAATATATTGGTAAAAATAATGGTTATCCTAGTAGTAGCGTAGGAGTTTGTACAGATGTTGTTTGGCGAGCGTTTCGTGAGGCAGGTTACTCGGTCAGAAGTATGGTAAATGCTGACATAAAGAAGAACCCTAAACGATATCCAATGGTTAAAAAGCCTAGTCACAATATTGACTTTAGAAGAGTTAAAACACTAAGACCATTCTGGCAGGCGTATTGTAAGTCTTTGGAAATCGAATACAAAAATCCTAGCGAGTGGCAACCGGGTGATATAGTGATTTTTAACCCTAATGATTATCATATAGGTATGTTATCTGACAAAAGAAATAAGCTGGGTTTTCCCTATGTCTTTCATAATCAAGGTCAATTTGAACGTGAAGAAGATTTTTTACCTAATATAACGGTGTCGGGTCATTTTCGTTTTGAGGCTGATAAAATTCCGGCTGAAGTTTTAAAGGCTTGGCAAAATAATGAAGCTGGTGAAGGGAATAATTAGTCATAATTTTGCAGTTTTTGTAAAAAAATTGCCAGGATTTTTTTATTTTGATAATTTTTTACTTAAATAGTTTTGGCTTTTAATTACTTTTTATATATGTTATACTTATTATTGGCGGTATTCAATTTGATTGGAACTGCACATTCTTGTTGACATAGATATGTCTTTAGTCTTTGGGGGAACAATGAAAGTATTGCAAATAGGTTTTGGTAAAGCAGGCAAACATATTGCTAAACTTTTACTGGATAGTGGATTTGAATTAAGCATTCATAGTAGGAGTTTAGACGAGTCTATCGTAGCGAAATACGAGGGCTACAATTTTATGTATGATGTCGAAAAGGATTCTTTTTTTGATGTAGTGGTTTTTGCTGTGCCGGATTGTAAAATTTTTGAATTAAGTAGATATTATTCTAGTATCATAAAAGCAAGATTTTGTCTTCATTTGAGTGGTGCAACTTCTATCGAAGTTTTGCGTCCTTTTTCTGATGTCAATAATTCGGTTGGCTTAGTCAGTTTGCATCCCAATATATCTTTTGCTGATGAAGTGCTTGATGATAGTTGGTATGACTTTGTTTATTTTGGTTTGACAGCTAGTGACGAAAAGTCATACGATTTCATTGTGAGGAACTTTAATATTAACTCTAGCAACATTTTAAAAGTAGCTGATATTGATAAAGCTAAGTACCATGCGGCAGCTGTGCTTTCATCTAATCTTATCATGCCGATACTAAACTCAGCAGTGCATGTTTATAAAAGTATTGGGATAGATGATGAATTTGCTAGGAAATTAACTTCATCACTTGCGGTGTCAGCTTGTCAGAATTTAAAACATGGTGCTGTAAAAGATGTGATAACTGGACCACTTGCTCGTAAAGATTATAAGACTGTTGAAAAACATTTGTTAAACTTGAATGGTAGCGATAGAGATGTATATGATGTTACATCTAATTGGTTAAAGGAAATTATTTAACTTAGATAGTTTATTTATAATAAACTATCAAAGATATTGGGGGTTATCATGAAAAAGTTTACAAACACATCTTTTAAAAAGTATAAAGAAGATGGACAAAAAATAACGATGCTAACAGCTTATGATTATTTTTCAGCTAGTTTTGTTGAAAAAGCTAATATTGATACGATACTTGTTGGCGATTCGTTAGGTATGGTTATAATGGGGTATGAAGATACGACTAAAGTAACTATGGAGGATATGATACACCATGTCAAATGTGTCAGGCGAGGAGCTCCAAATACTTTTGTGGTAGCGGATATGCCGTTTTTGTCATACAATGTTGATATGAAAGAGAGTTTGAAAAATGCTGGAAGGCTCATCAAAGAGGCTGGCGCTGATGCTGTTAAGCTAGAAGGTGGTAGTAGGTCAATTGATACAATTAGAGAAATTTTAAAACTGCAAATTCCTGTAATTGCACATATTGGTTTAACGCCACAGTCGGTAAATATGCTAGGTGGATTTAAAGTTCAAGGTAAACTTGAGCGCGATATAGTTGAATTGATAGCTGATGCTAAAGCTTTAGAAAAGGTTGGTGTATCAGCGATAGTTTTAGAGTGTATCCCACCTGATGTTGCCAAACATATTAGTGAATCAATCAGTATTCCAACTATTGGTATTGGTGCAGGAGTTGATTGTGATGGACAAGTTTTAGTTTACCATGACCTACTTGGAATCACTACTGATTTTAAACCAAAATTTGTAAAAAGGTATCATGACCTTTCATCAGAAATCGTTAAAACTTTAGAAACTTTTAGTGCAGAAGTGAAAAATAATGTTTTTCCTGATTATAGTCATAGTTTTAGTGATTCAAAGGTTAAGTTTTAGGTGAGTTATGAAGATATTTAATAGTATAGATGAGATAAAAAAAGTTGTAAAACAGTTAAAACAAGCTGGTAAAACTATTGGTTTAGTACCAACTATGGGATATTTACACGAAGGACACTTGTCGCTGATGAAAAAAGCAAAAAGTGAAAATGATGTAGTTATTGCATCGGTGTATGTAAATCCAACTCAGTTTGGTGAAAATGAAGATTTGGATATTTATCCGCGTGATTTTGAGTCGGATAGCGCTAAGATGAGTGCTATTGGTGTTGATATGGTGTTTTTTCCAAGTGATGCGATGATGTATCCACCATCTTATATGACGTATGTTGAACCTGTCGGCAAGATGGTTGACAAACTTTGTGCTAAAAGTCGACCGATTCATTTCAGGGGAGTTGATACAATTGTTTTAAAACTTTTCAATATCACTAAAGCAGATAGAGCATATTTTGGGATGAAAGATGCTCAACAAGTAGCAGTGGTAAAAGCTATGGTGCGTGATTTAAATCTTGATGTTGAGATTGTGCCTTGTCCGATAGTTCGTGAACCTGATGGAGTAGCTATGAGTTCACGTAATAAAAATTTATCAGAAAAGGAAAGAAAAGATGCAGTAGTACTTAATAGGTCGTTAAGCGGTGCTTTAGAAATGATAAGGAGTGGAGAAACTTCGGTGCAAGCCATAATTGACTATATAAATTCTGAAATTTCAGCGGTAGATTCTGCAAAAGTTGACTATATAGAGGCTGTTGATTTCGATAGTTTTGAGAAAATAGCTACGGTTAAAAACAATATGCTAATTGCTCTTGCGGTTCAGTTTGAAAATGCAAGACTGATTGATAATTTATTATATTTGGAGAGATAAGATGTTAGTAACTATGATGAAATCAAAAATACATAGAGCGTCAGTGACTGATGCTGATTTAAATTATGTTGGCTCAATTACAATTGATGAAGAACTGATGGAAGCAGCTGATATAGCGGTAAATGAAAAAGTGCAAGTTGTCAACAATAACAATGGTGCAAGAATTGAAACGTATGCGATTAAAGGTCAGCGTGGTAGTGGTGTTATTTGTTTAAATGGTGCAGCAGCTAGACATTTTCAAAAGGATGATATTGTGATAATAATTTCTTATTGTATGGTTGACAAAGAAGAAAGAATTAACCACAAGCCGACAGTTGTTTTTGTTGAGACGGACAATAGTATTAAAAAGGTGACTTGCGATGAATAATGATTTAATGATAAAACTTAAAGAAATATTGCCTGAAAATAGTATTAAACTTCAAGAAGAATTAAAAAATCATACAACTTTTAAAATTGGAGGACCTTGCAAATGCATGCTGTTTCCACAAACTGAAGACGAATTAATTGATGCGATTAGATTGTTAAAATCTGCTGATGAAAGATATTTTGTGATGGGACGTGGTTCGAACCTACTTTTTGCAGATGAAGGATTTGAAGCAGTTGTGATAAATTTAAGTGATAATTTTTCAAATATTAAAATGCTTTCAGAAAACGAAATTGAAGTTTTAAGTGGAAGTTCATTAAAGGATGTAGCATATTTTGCTTATGAAAAATCACTAAGTGGGCTGGAGTTTGCAAGTGGTATTCCGGGTGCAATAGGTGGAGCTGTCTTCATGAATGCTGGGGCTTATATTGGCGAAATGAAAGATGTCGTTAAGTCTGTTAAAGTGCTAGATGAAAATTTAAATGTTAGGGTGCTAAATAAGGATGAATTAGGTTTTTCTTATAGAATGTCCAATATTCAAAAGTATAAGTATATTGTAATATCAGCAGTTTTGGAGTTGAAACAAGGTGTAGCTGGTGAGATTTTGGAAGTAATGCAAGACTTAGAAGCGAAAAGGTCTGCTAAACAACCTTTAGAAATGCCGTCAGCAGGTTCAGCTTTCAAGCGTCCAGAAGGTTATTATGCTGGTAAATTAATTCAAGATAGTGGCTTGAAAGGAATCAAATTTGGTGGTGCGATGGTTTCGAGTAAACATTCTGGTTTTATTGTAAACTATTGTGATGCTACTGCAAGTGATGTGCTTGGACTTATCGATATTGTAAGAAAGACTGTCTTTGATAACTTTGGTGTAATGTTAGAACCTGAAATTAGGTTAATGAAGTAAACTTGTTGCGTTAACGCTAGTAAATTTAATGTTATGGGGGTAAGTATGAAGATTATTGTTGCAAGGCATGCCGGCTTTTGTTATGGTGTAAAGCGGGCGTTTGATTTAGCTGTAAACGAATCAGAAAAAAATCAGGCAACAGTTTATACATATGGACCTCTAGCTCATAATAAAGATGTAATAGAATTTTTGGAGAAAAAAGATATAGTTTCAAATGAAAATTTAGATTATCCCAAAGGTACATCGCTATTAATTAGAGCACATGGTGTAATGCCGAGCGTAATTGAAAATGCTAACAACAAAGGTTTTAAAGTAATTGATGCGACCTGTCCATTTGTTAGTAATATACATAAAATTGTCAAAAAAAGTCTAGACGAAGGTAATAAGATTTTGATAATAGGTGATAAAAAACACCCAGAAATAATCGGAATCGCTGGAATCGACCCCGAAAATACGATTATTTTAAAAGATATGGATGAAGTTTTACAGTTTGAATCGGATGAAAAATTTGTTTGTGTTCAACAAACGACCTATAATGAACAAAAATTTTTGGCTATAAAAAGTGTGTTACAAAAAAAGTTAAAAAAAATTAAATTTTATTTTACAATTTGTTCTGCGACCAAAAAAAGACAGGAGGAAGTTAGAACTCTGGCTGAGAATGTAGATTTTACAATAGTTTTAGGCGGCAAAAATAGTTCGAACACAAAAAAACTTTATGAAATAATTCGCTCTATAAATAAAAAAACTATACATATCGAAAAAAAAAGTGAAATAAAAATTGAAAAAATTCAAAAATATGATACAATAGGTATTGTTGCAGGTGCATCTACTCCGAAATGGAGTATTGACGAGTTAGTTATGTATTTGCAAAAAAATTTAAATTTTGAGGAGTAAGTATGGAAAACAAAACAATGCAAGAATTATTGGATGAGCATGATTCGAATTTTAGAACACCTCGTAGAGGTGACGTGGAAAACGGTAAAATCGTCATGGTTACCAAAGACGAGATTGTCGTTAATATCGGATACAAAGCTGACGGTATTATCCCTAGGTCAGAAGTGTCAATTGCTGACGGTGTAGACTTAAGAGATGAGTACAAAGAAGACCAAGAACTTGAGGTATATGTACTTAAAACTGACAGCGGAGACGGAAACGTATTATTATCTATCAAGAAATTAGCTATGGATCAAGACTTTAAAGAGCTTGAGCCAATTTTCGAAGAAGGTAAAGAAGTTGATGTTGTTGTTAAGCAAATAGTGAAAGGTGGATTAATAGCGTATTACAAAAATGTTCGTGGTTTTATTCCAGCTTCTCATATTTCAATTAGATATGAAAACGACTTAAATAAATATATCGGCGAAACAATTAGTGTAAGAGTAATTGAGTACGATAAAAAGAAAAGAAGAACTGTATTTAGCAGAAAAGACCTTCTTAAAGAGCTTGTTAAAGAAAAGAAATCTGAATTCTTTGATAAGATTGAAACAGGTCAAATTCTTGATGGTGTAGTTAAGAGAATCGCGAACTTTGGTGCTTTTGTAGATATCGGAGGATTTGATGGTCTTGTACACGTAACTGAGATTACTCATGGTAGAATTAAAACTCCATCTGAGAAACTAAAAGTTAACGACAAAGTTAGAGTTAAGGTTTTAAGTGTTGATGAAGAAAATGAAAAAGTTTCATTATCAATCAAGCAAACAGAAGAAGATCCATGGTCATTAGTTGCTGAGCAATTTGTACCTAATTCAATCCATAGTGGAAAAGTTGTAAATACAACTGATTTTGGTGCTTTTGTTGAGCTAGCTCCTGGTGTTGAAGGATTAGTACACATCTCTCAAATTTCTAAGAGTAGAGTAAATAACCCAGAAGATATATTAAAACCTAACCAATATTATGATTTTGAAATATTAGAAGTTGATTTGAAAGACCAAAAGATTAAATTATCTTGCAAAAACATTGGCGAAGATACTGATGTTGAAGGCCCTTCTAATGTAGAAGAACTTATGGAAGAAGTTACTTCTGAAGATTCAGCTGAGTAATTTATATAAAATATATAATTGTTTAAAACTATTTTGTTAAAAATTCAATTAGTTAAAAATTAAAATTAATAATTTGTTATTGTTGAATATGTTGTGTAAGATAGCTAATTTTGAACATTTTATAAAAAAAATGATGGTAATTTATTTGCTGTCATTTTTTTTACGTGTTAAAAAACTTGATATTCTGCCGATTATAAAAAGAAAAAGGAGTTTGGTATGGAAGGATATGAAAAATTTAAGGGAAAAATTTTAAAACTGACTGGACTTGATTTATCACTTTATAAAGAAAAACAGATGAAACGGCGGTTGGATTCAAGAATTTCCCGTTACAAAAAAAATTCATATGATGAATTTTATGATTTGTTAGTAAGTGATAAAAACGTGTTTGATGATTTTATGGGCTATTTAACGATTAATGTTAGTGAATTTTATCGAAACCCACAGCAGTGGAAAGTGCTTGAAAATCAAGTTTTACCTGAATTGATGAACAAAAGTGGAACAGTTAAAGTTTGGAGTGCTGCTTGTTCGACTGGTGAAGAACCATACACACTTGTCATGGTGATGTCACGGTTGATACCACTAAATAAGATAAAAGTTTTAGCGGTTGATATTGATGATGAGGCGATAAATAAAGCAAAAATTGGTGTCTATAGTGCAAAAGCTTTAGCAAATCTACCTGTTGACCTTAAAAATAAGTATTTTAAAGAGATTGGTGGTACTTATAAAATTGCAGATGAAATAAAAAACAAGGTAGAGTTTAAGAAAATGAACTTACTTGCCGATAACTATCCTAGTAATAATGATTTAATTGTTTGCAGAAATGTAATGATATATTTTACGGACGAAGCAAAAGATGAAATGTATATGAAGTTTAACAAGGCTCTTAATGATAACGGTTATCTATTTGTTGGCAGTACAGAACAAATGGTAGCACCTAAGAGATTTAATTTTGAACCTAAATACACATTTTTCTACAAAAATGTTAAATAGGTAAATCGATATATTAATAGCTTATTAATATAATTTAATACTTCATACATTGTTTTTAGCAAATACAATGTAGTTAAATCAGTGTATTAAGACTATATTTAGTGGTTGTTAAGTTTATTACTTAGCTATTTTTTTAAAAAAGTTTTTACGAAAAATTGAAAAAATGTAAAAAAAACATTGAAAAAATGTTGTTAATGTAATAAAATGAAAGAGTAGAGTGTGCTTTAACATAATATAGGAGGTAATTATGTCTTTTAAGAAGACAGGGAAACCGGTTCTTGTAATAGATGTAGGGTCATACAATATTAAGTTTGTAGTTGCAACCACTAATGGTGTTGCTGTAACTGTTTTAAATGCTTTTTCGGTGCCTACACCTGAAAAAACTTATAGCGACGGTGTGATTCTTGATCATGATGCTTTAGTTGACGCAATAAAACAGGCCTTGAGAATACATTCTGTTAAAATCAAGCAAACTATTGTAACATTTACTAGTACTGAAATTATAACTAGAAATTGGACGTCACCAAAATTGTCATACGATGACATGATAGGTATGATTAGATATGAGATTTCACAATATCTTCCAATAAACATTGATGATTACGATGTTACATACAAAGTTAATTCAACTGTTGTTGAAGAAAATACAGAAAAATATAACCTTTCTGCATATGTTGTAAAAAAATCAATCATATCCGGTTTACACGCTTTGATAAAAGATTGTGGTTTAAATCCTTTAGTGTTAGATGTCCACTCGAATTGTATTGCGAAGTTAGCAGAAGCTGTTGATGGTGGTGGTGGAAAATCCGCTGATAAAAAAGGCGAACCGCAAACCACTAAGGTTTTTGTTGATATAGGATACAAAAATATACTTGTTAATATTTTCAAAGGAACAGAAGGTGTTCTTACTAGAGTAATTAATAAAGGGTTATCAGGTCTTGATGAAATGATAGCTGAAAAAATGAAAATTCCTCTAAGTGAGGCGGAAGATTTAAGAATTAAGAAATTTAGTGAAGACCTCTTAGGTTTGTATGATGTGTTTGAGCGTATCAAGTTTATTGATTTTTCGAAACCGGAGATTGATAAAGCTGATTATGACCTAGGTCAAGGATATATGTCGAATCAAGAAAAGGTTTTGTTTGACCTACTTAGAGATTGTATGATTTACTTTACTGATATGGTAAGTGAAATTAATAAAGTATTAAGATATTATTTATCTCGTAACTCGGCAAATAAAATCGATATTGTATATTATTATGGCACTCCGATAGACAACCTAAATCTTTTTGAATTTTTCTCAACATATACGGAGTTTACATCAAAAAGATTAGATTTTGACAAAGTTGATTCAGTGGTATTTAAAGCTAAAGCGGAGTCAAAAGTTAGTTACGCAAACGCTATTGGAGGAGTTCTAAGAAGGAAGGAGGGCAAGCATGCATGATATTAACTTTTTTCAACAGTATTTACCTAAACCGAAAAAGAAAGATTACGGGATGCTGTTGATGTTAATCCTCTTACTCCTTGTAGTTTGTGCTATTGCTTATTTTGAATATGACTATTATATGAAATCAACTGCGTTAAAAACTCATATTAAAGAAGTTGAAGCTAAGAATAAAGATCCTGAAACACTTAAACAGCTAGAAATTATTGATAGAAAAAATCAAATACATATGTCTCTCGATCAGACGCTTGGTAAATTAAGTATAGTAGATTCATATATGAATTTAAAGAAAACAGTGTATGCTGGATTACTTACAGATATATCTGATTCAGTACCAGAAAAATGTTACATTAGTGATATTAGCATAGAAAATGATACTGTTAATATAACAGGTTTTGCTGATAGTTATGAATCGGTAGCACAATTCCAACATCAGTTAAGAGAACTTGACAAATTACAGTATGTATTTTCTCCTAACATGGCTGAACAAAATGCAAACTACGCATTCACACTTGCAGTCTTAATGAAGGTGGAGGTTGATTATGAAGAAGATAAGTAGTAGAGATAAAAAAATACTTTTTGTGTTACTTCTAATAATCATGTGCGTTGTTTATTATATGTTTTTCTATACTAAACACCAAACCTCAATTCAAGATTTAAAATCTCAAAAACAGACTGTTGACCAAGAGTACGAGATCATACAGGCAAAACTGATGAGTGCTAATGACCTTGATAAAAAAATTGAGGAAAAATACGCAAGAATCATTGAGATAGCCGAGAAAAACTACGGTTTAATAAAACAAGAGAATCACGTTTTATTAATACAAAATTTGGCTAGAGATACAGGTATTAAGATTAATTCGATAAATTTTGTTAATGAATTGTTGACGCTGTCAGATACGAAACGTGATGTTGACGATAGTGTACAAAAACAGCAAGAAATTGATGAAAAAGCTAAAATACCTAAAATTGATGGCTTAGATCTTAGTGATGAGTATGATTATGAAGATGATGAAGATGATGGTGATAGCGGTGATGATGAAGATTTCGGTGAAGATGATTTTGATGATGAGCTAGATAATGATGACGGTGGCGATGATACAGCTAGTGCTTCTCAAATCAGTTTAATTCAACAAACACCATTTAGATTTTCTAACTTAGTAGCAACAGATGATACTGACGAATCAGCTGATGAACTTGAAGAAGAAACTGATGCTGATGCTGAAGAGCCTTTAGCAGAAGGTGAAGAAGGTGAATTGTCTGAAGAAGATGACGTATCTCCTGAACCAAACGAAGAAGGTACTGATGAAGAAACTGACGGCACAGAAGAAGGTGCTGAAAGCGAAACTGATGGTTCAGAGGATGGCACTGACGGTTCAGAAGACGGAACTGATGGTTCAGAGGATGGTACTGACGGTTCAGAAGACGGTACTGATGGTACAGAAGATGGAACTGATGCTTCAGTAGATGGTGCAGATGGTTCGGAAGACGGTACAGATGGTTCGGAAGACGGAACTGATGGCTCAGAAGATGGCACTGATGGCTCGGAAGACGGAAATGATGACCAATCAGGTGATGGCGAAAACGTTGATGATAGTGCTAAACAGGAAGGTACACAGCCTGATGAAAGTGAACTAGAAAAGTCTTATATCGATATGCTGGAAGCTGAAATTCATTTTGTTGGTGATTACTCAGTATTAGACAATTTCTTGGATAATGTATATAATCATCCGAAAAATATTATAGTAAGATCAGTTAAATTTAACTCAGGTATTGGTGATAAAGATAAAAGCGGTACAATAAAACTTGCTTTCTATGGTGTAAGGGATTTAGTTAGCTTTATGCAGGCTGATGAAGATTTATTCCCGATGAGAACATCGAGAGGTGACTTAGCTTATGTACCATACGATAGTTTTGTGATAGAAGGTGGCGGTGCTTCTGATTTAGATAATAATGATGATAAGTATGATCCTAATGATGGTAACGGCGGTGGCGGCGGTGGTTCTAAACCTGATCCAAATAAGCCATACGACCCTAATAACCCAGATAATACTGTAATTTATAAGAAACTATTAGGATTTGAAAAACTTGATGCTTTCTTTGTACCAGAAGATAATAATTCATTAGGTACATTGTCATTAACAAGTAAGGCACGCCATGGTAGAAGAGCGCTTAAATTTACATATAACTTCTCTGACCCAGCAGCTCAAAATAGAGGAAACGTAGTTTTTGATAAGCATAAAGTAATGCTTTATAATAGAGCGTCAACTATTGTTTTATCGGTGGCGGGTGCAGAAAAATTAGGTGAAAACAAATTAGGAGCATATATTGTAAATTCTGATGGTAGTAAGTCGGTTATTTACTTTACGATTGTGCCTGATAAATATGGCTGGACAACAGCGTCATCAAATATGCCAGAAGGTGTTAAATACCCTTGTATGATACAAAGACTATTTGTTGAGGGTAATGGAACAGGCCAAACAACAAGTGGAACGCTTATCTTTGATGACTTGAGGTATGTTGCTAATCTTGGTGCTATTGAACCATCAGGTGGTGGTAGTGGTGATAGTTCTGATAAAGCAACAGATTTAGATAAAATAACTGGTAAAGCTAATCCAGAAGCTAGCTATATGCCTAAGAAAATTACAGCAGCTAGAAAACCAGTTGATAGAACTCCTAGGTCATTTGTAAAGATTAAACCTAGAAAGGTTATTATCACTCCTGAAGAACAACTTCAAAAATCTTTAGGTATTAAGCTTGATAAGAGTGTAAAAGAGCAAGTTAAGAAAAATGCTGTTGAAAAACTCAAAAAGTCTAAGAGTGAAAAAGGCAAGAAGAGAAAAGTTAAAAAGGTTAAAAAGAAAAAAGGTACTAAGAAAGGTACCAAGAAAGGTCTATTGAAAGACTCTAATAAGAAGAAAAGTAAGTCAAAATCTAGAGTTAAAAACAAGAAAAAAGACAAAAAAACTAAAAAATCTTTAAAACCTAGAACTATAAAAGATAAGAAGAAAAAGTCTAAAAAGCCAAGAAAAACTCATAAAAAGTTTAAGCTTAAAGATAATTCTAAGGACAAAAAGAACAATAAAAACAAAAAGAAAAAAAGACTAATTAACAATGAAGTTTAGGGAGGGCTTATGTTAAACCTAAGTAAAAAAATATGCAGTATGATGGTGATATTGGCATTAGCTTTTTCACTCGTAGCTGTAGCTGATAATACAGATAAGGATGATAAAGACAAGACACCTGAAGTGGATGTATCATCTGAACTTATAACGAAAGTAACTGAACAAGGTGAGGTGACTGGTAAAGCTTACGCTTTAGAAGATTATGGCGCTGGCTTACCAGCTCAGCCGTCAAGACACTTTAATGGTATCGCGGCTGTTGCTCAAGTTATGCACCTTGATATGAATGACCCAACTACCAAAAGAATTGCTGAGGCCTTTTTAAAGGCCTATCAGCAAGCTTATAACCTAAATTATCAGAAACAAAGGTCAGCCCAAGAAATTGGTTCGCATTCTTTACTTTTTAATGATGCGGAAGTAGCTGCTACTGTTGATGGTAAAGTATCTGGTTACTATGATTGCTTAAACTCAAAATCAAGAGAGCCAGAGGGAGCACTTGCTGAGATGAAAGAAAGTCAGCCATTTGCGGAAAGATTTTCATTTGATTTATTAAATATTGACCCGACAGTTGAAGATAGATTTGACAAGTGGTACGATGTACTATTTAGGTCAGCTTATTTTACAGCTTATGATGAGTGTCATAATACAATAATTAAGCAAAATGGTAACTTTGTAAGTGTTGATGCAGAAGAAAAAACGATTGCTATCAGTACACCAGTATTTGAAGCAAGCAATTCAGGTATAACTCAAAGTACAAGACCTGAAGTTAGTGTTAAGTTTCCAGCAGGAACAGTTGGTGGAAACTGCATGATTTCATTAGCAAACGTACTTGATGGTGAGATGTTTAAAGATTCTAACTATGTGCCATTAAGTGGTGTGTATAGTCTAATTGTTAAAAGAGGACCAGCTGATTTATACTTTAACAAGCAACCTGAAATTACTGTAAATGGTTACGGTGTGCGTGGTGCTGGTGTTTATAAATATTCGCCTGAGGGCTGGTTGTATATGTACACAAAAGTTGAAGATGGTAAGTTAACAGCAAAAATCAGAGATGGTGAATATAATGGTGATAGATATGCTGTAATGGTTGACTATGATTTCTTTGTACCTAATGACATTAGTCATAGTGACTTTTTCGAAGATATCACAGTGGCAGCAAGACGACACATTATACCACAGGTTAAGTATTACGCGCCAAATAAGCCGATTAAAAGAGTTGACCTTGCATATATAATCTATCACACCATGAAAACAGGTGATAAGGATGCAAGTGATGGTTCAGCAAGTGATATTGGTAATTTACCAAAATCACAGCGTGAGGCTATCAAGTTTGTTGTAGCAAATGGTTATATGAAAAATGCTTCGGGCAGATTTAGACCTGGTTCAGAAGTAACTTATGGTCAATTCAAAAATATTTTTGATAGATTAATTGAAGGTAGTAAGTTTGATTTGGCACAGTTCTCTGATGAACTTAAACGTAAAAGAATGCACCGTACAGGATTTGATTCTCGTAAGAGTAATAAAATCACAAAAGGAGAAGCGGTTTACGCATTTGTAAATCTACTTGATTAATATGACTTTAATTTTTAGTATAGTTGTAAGTTTAACTATTGCTAGTATAATTGTCTATATTTCTTTAAAAAATGACAGCGATTACGGAGATAACTTTTCACTTAAATTTGATGGCATAATGATTTTTGTTATCTTCGTAGTCGCGGGTTTGTCATGGCTTAATTATAAATACGTTAGTTATGAATTTTCTCGTTACTTACTTTCAGTTGTATTTCTTACATATGTAGCACTAGTTTCTTATATAGATTTAAAAATATTTTTAATTTATGATTTGCATGTAGTGTTATTTTCTGTTATATTATTTATAGCTGATGGTTATATAGTTGGATATAATCTTAAAAATTCTGTACTAGGATTTATTGTTGGTGCAGTTTTTTATGGGCTTATTTACTTCCTATCAAAAGTTTATTATAAAAAAGAAGCTTTTGGTTTGGGTGATGTCTATGTACTGTCAGGATTGGGTCTGATATTAGGACCTTTAAAGACTGTTGTAACGGGATTTTTGGCGTTTTACTTTGCAGCAATAGTTATAATAGTGAAATTACCGTTTGTGCGAAAAAATATCGCCAAACAGGAATTAGCATTTGGGCCATATGTACTTATGGCGGGTTATGTGTTGTATTGGTTTTTTGAATATTTTGTTAAACTATATAACGCAATAATCTAAAAAATAGAAACAAAAGGATGATAAACTTTAGCTAAAAAGATAATTAGTCGGAGTTAAAGTTTTGGGAAAAGTGGAGGAATTATGATACAAGCAGGAGATTTTAGAAAAGGTATGACGTTTGAAATTGACGGCAAACCATTTGTTGTTGTTGAATTTCAACATGTAAAACCAGGTAAAGGTGCAGCATTTGTTAGAACTAAGTACAAAGACATTATTAATGGTGCGATTAGAGAAGAAGCATTTAATCCTACTGCAAAATTTAAAAAGGCTAGAATTGAATCAAAAGATATGCAGTACTTATATTCTGATGGAGAGCTTTACTATTTTATGGATAATGAAAGTTTCGAGCAAATTCCGTTAACTGCTGAAATCGTGGAAGATTCTATAAAGTATATTAGAGAAAATGACAGTGCTACTGTTAAGTTTTACAAAGGAGCTTGTTTCTCAGTAGAAGCACCTAATTTTGTGGAACTTAAAGTTGTTGAGTCTGAGCCAAGTGTAAAAGGCGATACTGCTACTAATGTAACTAAAAAAGTTATAGTTGAAACAGGAGCTGAGTTTAACGTACCTTTATTTATAAATGTGGGAGATATTATTAAGATAGATACAAGAAACGGTGAGTATTTGTCTAGAGTATAAAACGGAGGCAAAGATGAAAAATCACAGTGATAGAATTTCTTATCTTAAAGGATTAGTTGACGGCATGGATTTGGACAAACACAATAAGGAAAAAATCCTCAAGTCAATGATTGGTTTTTTAAACGATATGGAAGAGACTCAAGATAGCCCAGAGTTATCAGTCGAACAGGAAACTTCATTTAGTGGTCCAAAGGTATTAGAGAATTTTTTAGCTGGCACTTATGCTGATGAAGATTTTGAAAATTCAGAGAGTTCGGATTTTCCAAAACCAGATGATGTTGAACCGTTGAAAGACGATTTTGAACAAAATTTGATGGCAGAGCAATTCGGAGTATTTGAAGACAGTTCAGATTATGATGTTGCAAATTCTGATATAGAAGAGCTCATTTGCAAAAGATGTGGTAAGTGCGTGAGAGTTGACAATTCAAGTAGTGAACCAGCGGTTTGCCCTAATTGTAATTATTTTGTTGTAAGGCCAAATACTATTAAAAAAGAGGAAATTTTTAGTGGTCTCGATGATTCTTTCAGTTTGAGAAACATATCAGTGGAAGAAGGACTTCGAAAAGCTCCTGAGACTAGAGTTGTTGAAAAAGATATGTACCAAAGGAATACAACTGGTGATTTTTCATCTTCTAATTTTGATGAAATAAAAAATAATAAAGCGTCTACTATCGATTTTGAAAAGACTGATAATAGGCGTAGTTTTGGTGTTGAAAATTCAGAAAATGATTTCAAAGACGATGCTTATGACGAGTTTGGCATTTTGGAAAATGTAACTGAAGTGAAAAGCATCAGCGATGGTTTTATAAATTTGTATGGCGATGTTAATATCGAAGACGTTGATACTAATGAGTTTGAGCATGTAACAAGTGATATTAGTTATAATGCCGATTATCAAGCGTTTGAAGATTTTGATTACGAAGCTGATTCTTATTATCAAGATGAAGATGATGATGAACCAGATTTTCCGACTGATGTAATAGATGATGATGATGACCATGGACTTTTCAATAATATTGAAATTGAACATGATGAAGCATTGAAATTTGATCATAGTTCGGGTGAAAGTCACATGGAAAACAGATTCTATTCATTTGATGATGATGCCGATTATGGACCTGATTATGGTCATAGTAATCTAAATAATTTGTTCGGTATTAAAGAAGATGTCAGTGACGAGGCCGTTTATGAAATTAAGGATGAAGATGATCTTTCAGCTAATTTTGGTGGTCAGATAAATAATAAAACTATGAATAGTCAGGCTAATATGAGTGGCTATCAACCATCATATAACAATTACTCAAATTCAAACATGCAGATGCCGAATCAAATGGGTTATAATGGAAATACTGGTCAGAATCCTAATCAATATAACCAAGCACAATATTCTAATCAGCCGTACCCTAATTATAACCAACCTATGCAAGGAAATCAGTTTCAACAAAATCCGATGAACAATGGTTATGGTATGTATAATCAAGGTTATATGCCTAACGGATATATGCCAGGAAATAACCCTAACTTCAATATGAATAATAATCAGTATCAAATGTTCAATGTACCACCAACAGCTAATCAATATTTTCAAAATCAAAATGTTGGTTATCAAAATATGGCTTATCAAAATCCAAGTCAGATGGCTTCACCTTATCAAAATCCAGCAGAAATGCAAAACATTCAAAGTCAGCAGTATGCAAGTCAAGTAAGTAATCCTTCATTACGAGTACAACCTGATAACAATTTTAATAGAAATTTTAATCAACGTGATGAAGAACCTACTGAAAGTGAAGTGGATGGGAATCAAAAAGAGAAAACGATAGATGTTGCTAGTTTTGATGATATCGAGATTTTAACTAAATCTAAGACTAAAGATATGGCTACTGATGAACAAGTAGTTGATGCAGCGAATATTGATAGTGCTGCTAATGAAGCTAAAGATGATGCAGGGTTTAATAATTTACTTGATGATTTAGATGAGATTGCTTCTGAGATGAATTTTGGTTCGCAGTTTGAATTAGATGAATCAATTGTTGACATTGAAGAAATTGAAGAAAATGTCGACAAAAGCGATAATGTAATTAGCAGTAATGATGAACTTGTTAACGAAGTAGAGCTTGATGCTGAGAATAGACAAGTGGCAACAGAATCTGTAACAGAAGATATTTTAAATTCTAGCTTTGTAGAAATAGCTGAAGATAATTTATCTGAAGATGTACAGGAAAGTTCAAGCATTAGTAGCGAAGATATTCTTTCATCTGTAATCGAAGAAAAAAATGATGAACAATCTGAGTTGGACACTAGTCTGGTACAAAATTTAGAAGTAGATGAGGTCGAATTTGAGAGTTCGCCAAATGTACTTGAAAACACTTTTGAGGACGACTTAAATGAAGAAGTTGAAAGTCTACCGATTTTTGAAAATAAGTTAGATGAAACTGGTATCAAGTTTGAGCTTGATGACAATGCTGAGTCAAATGATAGCACTTCTAGCGATACAGCAAATGCGAATGTGAAGTTTGATTTCGATGCTCCTGCCGAGTTTAGTGCATCGTTTGATGGTGGTGCAACTTCTAATTTTGAAACTGGTGAAAACGTAGAAAAAACAGAGCAGGCATCAGGTATTAATCTTGATGGCTTTGGTGATAGTCAGGATGAAACTAATACTGCAAGCACCTTAGCTGATTTTGACATGAGTTCATTAACGAAGCAAAATGACAATACTAACTCAGTTGAAAAAGAAAACGAAGAACAAGCAGGTGAAGTTAAGCTTGACCTTGACAATGTTGAATTTGAAAAATCAAATTTTGAAAAAGCAGCAGAGTTACAGCAAAAAGAAAATGAAGGTGATGATAAAGTTGTTGATAGTTTTGAAAAGCTTTTATCAAATAAGAATTCAATCTTAGCAAAAAGAGAAAGTGTAGCTAAAGATTCATCTGTGGAAGATGCTTTTGCAGGACTTAATAAGGCTAGTGGTTTCTTGAAAAATAACAACGGCAAGTCAAGGGTTGATATTGATCGTGTTACTAAGGATATGTCATCAATGTTTGACTGGGATAGCATTGCTAAAAATGTGGCAAGCGAAGATGATGTCGAGCTTAATATGTCAGGTAGTACTATGGATATAGAAACACCTAGTAAATCAGTTGAAGATATTATAAAGTTTGAGAATAATTTTGCAAATGAACTTGGTAAAGCAGATAATTTAAAATCTGAAAATCAAGTTGAATTTGAAGATGTTGAGTCAAATTTAGTTGTTGATTTTTCAAATGATGATGAAACAAAAGCTTATTCGAAAGATGATAATAATGCTGATTTTGGTGAAAGTTTATTCTCAGAAAATGAAAAATCGTCATTTTTTGGCGAAGAAGAAGAACAGCCAAATAAATCGTTATTTGATAAGATAATGAACAATGATAATGGTAATGAAATACCAAATATAGATTATGAAAACGTTGATTATAAAGCGTTTGATTTTCTAAGTTATAAAAAGTAAGGTTATGCAAGGAGGAGAACATGACAGATAACAAGTTAGTAACTGAGCTTGAAAATGGTAATGTCACAATAACAGACGGTGTCTTTAGAACTATCGCTAATATTGCTACGGAGCAAGTGGCGGGAGTTAATTCATTGTCGGGTGGTATAACAGAAAACTTTGTTGAGATTTTTAACAAAAAAAATCATACAAAGGGTGTAAGAGTTGAAGATATCGATAACAAGATATATATACATATATCAGTTGTTGTTAACTTCGGTACAGATATTCAAGTGGTGGCAGAAAGTATACAAAAATCTGTCAAAGAAAAAGTAGAAATGATGACTGGCGTTGATGTAGCAGGTGTTGATATCGAAATTGCTAACGTTAGGACAGCCAAGAAAAAAGAAGTGAGTGAAGATGAGTAGAAGAAAATCCCGCATTGAAACTATGTCACTTCTTTACGAAATAAGTATAACTGGTGAAACAGAAATACAGAATATTGATGTGTCAAAATTAGATAAATTTTCGCTTGACATATTTACAAAATTTATCGATAATAGAGAAGAGGTAGATGAGACGATTTCCAATGTTTTACACAAATGGACGCTTAAAAGTATCTCGAAAATAGACCTTGCACTTTTAAGGTTGGCTACGACGGAGCATCTCTTTATGGATGATGTTCCTTCTAATGTATCGGTAAATGAAGCAGTGGAAATTGCAAAAGTTTATGGAGATGATAATTCACCATCATTTATAAATAGTTTAATGAGAAAAATAGTGAATTAATAAAGATGAGTAGAGGAGAAAACAAATGGATAAAATTATCGATGGTAAAGCTTTAGCTAAAACTATTTTAGGCGAGCTGGAAACAAATATTAACGCGATGAAAAGCCTTGGACTGAAAGCACCTGGTATAAAAGTTGTACTTGTTGAGGGTGATGAACCATCAAGACTTTATGCGAATCAAATTGTTAAAAAGGCAAATAAAATTGGTATGGATGGCGAATTATTGATGTTCCCAAATGACTATGGTACTGAAAACTTACTTGCTGAAATTGAAAAATTAAACAATGATAAATCGGTACATGGTTATATGGTGCAGTTTCCGTTACCAAAATCATATGACTCAGATAGAATTAGGTCTGCAATTGCCAAAGAAAAAGACGTTGATTCATTAGGACATGAAAATGTAGGCTTGTTTTACCGCAATAAAGAGTCATTTGTACCTTGTACTTCATTAAGTATGATGGAACTTTTGAAATCATATAAAAGTGATTTGGCAGGACTTAAAGCCGTAGTTTTAGGTAGAAGTTATGTAGTTGGTCGTCCAGTTTTTGAGCTTGCTGTAAAAGAAAATATGACAGCAACAATTTGCCATTCAAAAACAAAAAACATTGCAGAAGAAATCAAGACTGCTGATGTTGTTTTATCAGCAATTGGTAGTGCTGGATTTGTAAAACCAGAGATGTTAAAAGATGGTGCAATCGTAATTGATGCTGGTATTAACTTTGTTGATGGTAAGATTACTGGTGACGTTGATTATGATGGTTGTATTGATAAAGTTTCAGCAATTACACCTGTGCCTGGTGGAGTTGGTCCTGTAACAAATGCAATACTACTTAGAAACGTTTACAATGCTTGTATTAGACAATTAAATGAAGCCTAGTATAAGAAGTGTTAGTCAGATAAATGATTATATCAAAAAGAGTTTAGAAAGTGATATTATATTAAGAAATTTAGTTGTGAAAGGCGAAGTTTCTGGAGTCGCTAGGGCTAAGAGTGGACATATTTATTTTGATATTAAAGATAAAGACAGTTCAATCTCTTGTGTGCTATATGGTTTCAGAAAGCTTAGCCTTTCTCATCTTATACAAAATGGTGTAGAAGTAGTATTAAAAGGCTCAATCAGTATCTATAAACAGCGTGGTGTATATCAAATCAATGTCACAGAAGTTGGTGGTGGCGATGTTGGTAAGCTGCATGAGCAGTATTTAAAGCTGAAAAAAGATATGGATGGACTTGGCTATTTTGATGTGCTGGCAAAGAAAGATTTGCCAAGCAAAATAACCAATCTTGCCCTGGTAACTTCAGCTACTTCGGCTGCTATTATCGATTTTTTGACGGTTTTAAAAAGACGAAATCCTTTTATAAACGTAGAAGTTTTTGATGTAAGTGTACAAGGGGCAAATTGCCCTAAAGAAGTATCTGCAAGTATTGTAAATATTAATAAACAAAAGAGGCACGATTTGATAGTTCTTACAAGGGGCGGCGGCTCACGGGAAGAACTTTTTGTATTTAACGATAAAGAAATATGTACCCAAATATACAATAGCGAGATACCTGTTGCGGTAGCGATAGGTCACCAACGAGATGAAAGTTTGGCAGAACTTTGTGCGGATATAAGGTCGGGCACTCCATCAAGTTTGGCGGAAATAGTTACGGAGAATTTTTATAGAGATAATATTGAGAAAATTGAACTTGCAATTAAAAATCTCAAAAGTTATGCTAAGATAAGAATAGACAGCGAGAAAAATGCCCTTTTACATAATAGGAAGGCACTTTTATCAGAAAAAAACAATAAATTTTTAATGGCTCATAATTTAATTAACAACATCAAAGCAAATATGGAGCGTGAAGTTGACTTAAAGTTAGAAACAGCCAGAAAAGAAAATGATATGAAACTTAAATTGCTTAAATCATATGACAGTACAAATGTTTTGAAACGTGGATATTCAGTAGTATATAAAGATGGTAAAGTAGCTAAATTAGATGCAATTAAACCAGATGATTTGATTGATATCAAATCGGATAATTTAACAATTAAAGCTAGAGTATTGGAGGTAAGCAATGACTGATAATAAAACTGATATTAATAACTATGAAGAAAACTATGAAATATTACAAGAATCATTAAAGATAGTGCAATCAAAAGATTCAACTTTGGCAGATGTAATTTTAGCTTTGGAAAACGGTGTAAAAGCACACGCAAACTTGGAGCTTATTTTACAGGAGGCTGAAGCAAAAATCGAAGAAATTTTAATTAAGACAAGTGGTAAGGATACAGATATTGATGAATTTTAGTGAATTAAATATTGCTTTTAAAAATGATTTTGAAAGTAAAATGACAGAAAAGTTTGACAAAACGTTAGCAACTTGCGACCCTAGACTAAAAGATTTTTTTGGAGCAATGCAATACTCGATTTTTAGCGGTGGCAAACGAATAAGACCAATGATTATGATAAACACTTATTGTATCTTGGGTGGAACTAATAGCGAATTGATTTTCAATTTTGCCTATGCTTTAGAACTGATACATACTTATTCATTAGTCCATGATGATTTACCTGCTATGGATAATGATGATTATCGTCGTGGTAAGTTGACTTCACATAAGAAATTTGGCGAAGATATTGCGATATTAGTGGGTGACGGACTTTTAAATATGGCGTTTGAAACAATGATTTCGTCTCAAAATATTAAGGGTGTAAATTTAGAATTAGTGCTGAAAGCTTTAGCTGAAATTGCTCAAAACGCTGGTAGTTTTGGTATGGTAGGTGGGCAGGCTCTGGAAATTATGTCTGTTCAGAAAACTGAAGATGAAGTGCTTTTTATCGAAGATTTAAAAACATCAAAACTTTTTGTATCTTCACTCGTCTGTGCTGCGATACTAGCTGGCAGTAGTGAAGAAGTTATAGCGAAATTTAGAAATTTTGGTAAGTATATTGGTTTAGCCTTTCAGATAAAAGATGATTTGCTTGATATTGGTACTGAAGACAAAGGCATATTAACAGTGCTTAAATCAGACGATATTCAGTCAGAAAGCGAGTCAAAAGCGAGTCTATTAATAGAAAAAGCCATGAATGAGATAAAATCCTTAGATATAGAGCAGAAATTTTTTGAGGATTTAGCATATTTTATGATAAATAGAAACTCTTAAAGGGGGAAAATTATGCCGTATAGTCTTCAAGATAAATTAGTTGTAGGAATTTCATCAAGAGCTTTGTTTGATTTACATGTTGAAAATCAAATATTTGAAAATGAAGGATTGGAAAGATATGTTGAGTATCAGCTTGAACATGAAAATGAGCCAATTGGCGTAGGTACTTCTTACTCTTTGATTAAGGGGCTACTTGACCTAAATGATAAGTTTGATGAACCGATAGTTGAAGTAATCATCATGTCTCGAAATTCACCCGAAACAGGTCTAAGAGTTTTTAAAACGATAGATAAGCTGGGACTTTCGATAAAAAGAGCAGCTTTTAGTGGGGGGGAAGATATCTCAAGGTATCTCAAGGCATTTAAAGTTGATTTATTTTTATCCAAAAATCCGAATGACGTTCAAAATGCAATCAATGAAGGTTTCGCTGCTGCGATGGTCTATGATACGCCTGATGAGTTTAAACCCGATGAAGAAACAATCCGTATTGCCTTTGATGGTGATGCTGTTATCTTCTCGGATGAATCAGAGCATATTTATAAAACCAAAGGACTACAAGCATTTTTAGAGCACGAAAAGAAAAATGCTAACGAAGTTTTACCGGATGGACCTTTTGCTAAGTTCTTGCGAACTCTATGCAAAATAAAGGTTAAGTATCCAAATAAATTAAGGATAGCACTTGTAACAGCACGAAATTCGCCAGCACATGAAAGAGTTATTTATACTTTTAGGCAGTGGGGGGTTTATGTCGATGAAGCGTTCTTCTTGGGTGGCGTGCCTAAGCATGAACTTTTGAAGGCTTTTAATCCACATATCTTTTTTGATGACCAAGATACACATTTGGTGGACTCAGCAAAAGATGTACCATCGGCAAAAGTTCCTTATATTGAGCAGAATAAGTAGTTAGGAAGTATTTATTAGTCGCTATAAATGGTTTCTTATCATCAGTTTTTTAGTCTTGTGATAACAGGAACGAAGCAGTATAAGGTAATTGCTGAATATTACAAAAATTTAATTTATTATAACGTTTTTAGTTTGCTTTGCTTACATACTCTGTGTTATAATAGCTGTGTCGACTTTGACTAGGTTTTAAAGATACTTTATCGCTTGGTCTAAGCTATGTATAAAAGGAGATATTATGATTACTAAAGAAATGAAGGCAGAAATCGTAAAAGAGTATGGAACTAAAGAAGGAGATACAGGTTCTCCAGAAGTTCAGATTGCTTTATTAACAGCTAGAATTAATGATGTTAACGAGCATCTTAAGCTCAACAAAAAAGACCACCACTCAAGAAGAGGACTTCTTAAAATGGTAGGTCATAGAAGAAACTTATTAGCTTATCTTAAAAAGAATGATATTGAAAGATATCGTAGTTTAATTTCTAGATTAGGAATTAGAAAATAATTTAAGTTTAGTCTAGTATTTATAATTCTGCCAGCTTAAACAAGCTGGCTTTTGTATTTATACGGCTTTGTTTTCCAAATTGTCCTACTATTTAAGTGTATTATGTAGATTAGTTCGCTTAAATAGTAGGATAAACAAAGTCTGTTGACATTTCTTATTTATGACAAGGAGGATATATGTCAGATTTTGAAAAGAATGTACGAACTTTCAGCACCGAGATAGCTGGAAGAACTTTAACGGTAGAGTGTGGTAAACTAGCATCACTTGCCAACGGAAGTGCCAAAGTAAGTTATGGTGATACAGTGGTTTTAGCAACTGCAACAGCAAGCAAATCACCTAGAGAAGGAATAGATTTCTTTCCACTAAGTGTCGAATATGAAGAGAAAATGTATGCAGTAGGTAAAATACCTGGTGGATTTTTAAAAAGAGAAGGTAGAGCATCGGAAAAGGGGATATTAACATCAAGACTGATTGATAGACCTATTCGACCATTGTTCCCTGATAATTATTTCAACGAAGTTCAGATTATCGCTGATGTTTTATCGGTAGAACAAGATAATACACCTGATATGGTAGCGATGATTGGTGCATCGATTGCTTTATCAATTTCAGATATACCATTTCAAGGACCAATTGCTGGTGTAAATGTTGGCTATATTGATGGAAAATACATTATAAACCCAACAGTTGAACAAAGAGAAAAATCAATACTTACACTTGCAGTTGCTGGTACAAAAGATGCGATTAACATGGTTGAAGCTGGTGCGGAAATGATAAGCGAAAAAGAAATGCTTGATGCTTTGATGTTTGCACATGAAGAAATTAAAAAGATTACAGCATTTATTTCGTCAATTGCTAGCGAAATCGGTAAAGAAAAAAATCCTGTACCAGAACTAGAAATTGATGAAAACATCAAAAATATTATTGATAAATATGATGCTAAAATGAAAACAGCTGTATCTCATCATGGAAAAGTTGAACGTGCTGAAGCAATGCAGATACTAAAAGATGAAATTACAGAAGAACTTTTAGCATATACAGAAGAATTACCACATTATGTTGGTGGTTTAATGAAATCATTGGAAAAAAGAGTTGTAAGAAAAATGATACTTGAAGAAAATCTAAGACCGGATGGTAGAAAACCAGAAGATATTAGACCGATAAGCTCTGAAGTATCAATATTACCAAGAACACATGGTTCAGGATTGTTTACGAGAGGACTTACGCAAGCACTTTCTATCACGACTTTAGGTGCATTAGGTGAAGCACAGCGAATTGACGGTCTAGGTAGTGATGAAGACAAGCGTTATATGCACCATTATAACTTCCCACCATTTTCAGTTGGTGAAACAGGTCCAATGAGAGGACCAAACCGTCGTGCAATCGGTCATGGTGCTTTAGGCGAAAGAGCGCTTATCCCTGTACTACCAAGTGTAGAAGACTTTCCTTATGCGATTCGAGTGGTATCGGAAGTATTAGCATGTAATGGTTCAAGTTCACAGGCTAGTATTTGTGGTTCGTCATTGTCATTGATGGACGCTGGTGTACCAATTAAATCAGCTGTTGCAGGTATTGCAATGGGACTTATTGCTGAAGGTGATGATATAAAAATTCTAAGTGATATTCAAGGTATGGAAGACTTCTTGGGTGATATGGACTTTAAGGTAGCTGGTACTAAAGACGGAATTACAGCTATGCAAATGGATATCAAGATTGAAGGATTAGCCGAAGAAATTTTTGTAAAAGCACTTGAACAAGCTAGAGTTGGTAGGTTACATATCTTAAATGAGATGGGTAAAGCTATTGATAAACCAAGTGATGAAATGAGTAAATTTGCGCCAAGAGTATTTTCACTAAATATTCATCCAGATAAAATTAGAGATGTAATTGGACCTGGTGGAAAAATGATTAACAGCATTATTGAAAAAACTAATGTTAAAATAGATATTGATGATTCAGGACTTGTTCTTATAACTGCACCTGATGGCGAATCGGGCGAGCAAGCTAAGAAAATGGTTGAGTCTATCACGGTTGAGATAGAAGCTGGTCAAGTATTTGAAGGTATGATAACTAGAATTATGAAGTTTGGAGCTTTTGTTGATTTAGGCAACGGTAAAGAAGGACTGTGTCATATTTCTCAGCTTACTAAAGAAAGATTAGAAAAAATCGAAGATAAATTTACGATAGGTGATGAAATCAAAGTTAAAGTTGTAGAAATTGATAACAAAGGTAGAATCAATCTATCAAGAAAAGCACTACTTTAGGGGGAAGAATGTCAGTATTAAAAATTGTAAATAAGTCTAACAATGAACTGCCACATTATGCAACAGAGGGTTCGTCTGGCTTAGATTTAAGAGCTTTTTTAGAAGAAAGTATAACTTTACAACCACTAGAAAGGGCGCTGATACCAACAGGTATTTTTGTAGAAATTGCGACTGGTTTCGAAGGGCAAATTAGAGCTAGGTCAGGCTTAAGTATCAAGCATGGTATCACGTTGATAAATGCGGTTGGTACAATAGATTCTGATTATCGTGGCGAGTTAAAAATACCAATGGTTAATCTTTCCAATGAAGAGTACACTATACAGTCGGGCGATAGAATAGCTCAGCTTATAATAGCGGCGTACGAAAAAGTAACTATTCAAGAAGAAAAAGAACTTTCATCATCAGAGCGTGGTGAAGGTGGCTTTGGCTCAACTGGTAAAAATTAGTTAATTAAATTGATATTATTTGATGTTATCAAGAATATGGTTGTGATAATTTACGCTTTGTACTTAGTGACATCATATAATTGAAAAGTAAAATAAGCTATCAGTACAGTAAAATGTATTGGTAGCTTATTTTTGTTTTTTTTGTTAAATATTATTATTATTATTATTATTATTATTATTATTATTATTAATCTTTATTTAATACTAAACTTTATTTAAAATGCCTATTCAATATTGCCAAATTATTTTAACTAGTGGATTTTATGATTACTTGTATCAGATTATTCCGCTCATTACTTGTAAATTTGTTGTTTGCATAAATTTATTTTGCACAACTTGGTAGGCATTTAAGATTTTAAAAGAGTCATCCAATTATCTGGAAATCCCATATCTTTAACATTTACTATTTTGTATTTATTAAGTAGGTTTAAAAACTTGCTATAAAAGTTATCATAGATATCTGGATTTGAAACAATTTTTAAACTAAGTATACTCGCAAATAGTGTATTGTTAGATATATTTTGTTTTTTATATTTTCTATACAATTTTGGTGATTTCAAAATTTTAACGTTATATAATCTGCCATAGTGTGCACATATATTTCTAAGATAAGAAAAATTCTCAATAAAACTTTCGAAATAACTTCGTTTTATATTATAATAGCTTGCAATTATTATCTTATCTTCTTCTTTCATGTTTTTATAAAATTTTGATAAGGTGCCGAATGTTATAACTTCAACAGCTGCATAAAATGGGATTTCTCCACAGTCATAATTTTCAAGAAAGTTTTTTATAAATGGAGATTTGGAATTTCTTTTGATTTGTTTTTTAATTTTATTTATGACTTTAATTTGACGTGTTGGGTTATCGTAATTAGAAGGGTTTGTATAATCTATACTACCATATTTTAAAGATAGATGATTACTTATGTTGGCTCTTAATGATATTTCTATGTATTCAACTAGCTGAAAAATTAAAATCCTTAGTTCTTTATTAAAGTTATATAGATCTATTATATCAGTTAACTTTACACCTTCTATATATCTTCCATCTTTTTTTAGAGTAATACTATACGCTTTGATTAGTCTGTAATACGATATTTCTTTAAGAATTTTTTTAGCGTGTTCAACATCGTCAATTTTAAGACCTAGTTCAAGTAGATTATTAATTTGTTCATCTATAGACATTGGTGCTTGAAGTTTTTTGAGGTCATTCATAATATATTTTCTCCTAAAATCAAACGACCCAACATGGTCCGCGTTATTAAGAGGCGTGTTGGGTACTATTAATTTAATGATAGACTATTTTTACAATAAAGTCAATAGCACAACGTTTTTTTATAAAATTATTAAAAATATTTTTTACTAATAAAGGTAATTTAGATATTAGTATAGCTAAGGATTTTGCTAAAAAGGTTCTTTGTTAAATAGTGTTGGTGAAGAATAAAAGTAAAATTTTGAACAGAGTAGTAATGGAATGAAATTTACGTTACTATGTCATTTAAATTATACTAATGTTTTTAAAAACATATTTAAATAAAGGTTAGTATAAAATATCAACTGTGTCAAGTTTTTAGATAAAAATTGACAAAATTATTGATTTAGGTTAGACTACTACTAGTGATGCGTTAGTTTGTACAAAAATATAAAGTTAAGTTGTTTACGCAGAAAGGTAAGTAATGAAAAATAATATCCTGTGGATTAGAAATGATTTAAGATTTGAAGATAATACAGCTCTCCTAAAAGCTGTGGAAACTTGTCATGCAGAAAAGGTGTCTTTGACTTTAATTTTTCACATCAATACTGAGCAAGTTAAGCAAAATACATATAGCGATGATTATTTTTTTTCTGCTCTCAATGTGTTTTTACAGAAGATAAAAACGTTGGGAGGAGATTTGTTGTTTTTATATGGGAGTCCTGAGCGGGCGTTTCGTGATTATTTGAAAACTAATAAAAATATTGATAAGGTATTTTTTAATATTTCAGAATGTGGTTATGGTGCGGTGCGTGATAACATAGTTGTTGATATCTTGAAAGAAAATAATATCAAAATTTGTAGTTTTTATGATAAGCACTTACATAGTGCAACTTCTATTTTAAATGGGCAAGGCTGTAATTATAAGGTGTTTACTTCGTACTATAAACGCTGGATGTTGCTACCTAAGCGGAAGTTTTTAAGGTTTGATAAAGCTAAGTTTCAAGCGGTTTGTTGTAGTGATTTTGAAAATTCCTATAAGGTGGAATTTGATAAAATTTTAGTTAATCGTAAGACTAATTTTGAAGAATTTTGTGGTTTGGAGCAGGCTTTTGCAGAACTAGAACTATTTATAGAGCAAGGCTTGAAAAATTATCAAGACAAACGTGATGATGTATTTGCAGATTCAAATAGTAATATGTCCCAATATCTTGCGACTGGTCAAATTTCGATTAGACAGGTTTATCATGCGGCGCTTGAAAGCGGGCTTGGTGATGGTGCTGAATGTTTTATCAAGCAGTTGGCTTGGCGTGATTTTTATAATATGGTTTACTATTATAATCCTGAGCAGGCGGAGAAGGAAATTATTGCTAAATACCGTTTTATTAATTGGAATCAAGATAAGTACGCTTTCCATATTTGGAAATATGGACTTACAGGATTTCCGATAGTTGATTCAGCGATGAGAAATCTCATTAAAACTGGCAAAATGCATAATAGACTTAGGATGATTACAGCATCATTTTTGGTAAAGGATTTACTTATTGATTGGCGGATGGGGGAAAAATATTTTAAAGATATGCTAATTGATTATGATAGTGCTTCAAATATTGGTTCATGGCAGTGGGTGGCATCAACTGGTACAGATGCTTGTCCGTATTTTAGAGTTTTTAATCCGACTACGCAGTCCAAGCGATTTGATGCTAATGGTTATTATATAAAAAGTTCTATAGCTGAGTTTGTTTCTGTTGACCGAAAATACATTCACGAACCACACAAATGTAAAATGGTGAATTTGGAATATCCTGAGCCGATTGTTGAGCACAAGGTTAGTAGGATTAAAGTTTTGGAGATGTATAAGTCGGCTAGTGCACCGAACTATACAACTGATATGAAATATGAGTTTATAAAACGTTATACATTGTACAAGCTTAGCCAAATTAAAACAGGCACTAAAAAAGATTTGATTGAGTTTCACAGCAATAACAAGTATTTATATTTTAAATATAGCATAACTTTGAAAGATAAGTTAGGTCAGCTGTTAGCTGAAAAAAAACCGTACTCCGAATTGTATCTTGAGTATCGAAAAACTTTAGTAAAGCTTTTTGAAGAAACACCTGATGTTAAAAAAGCTGTCAATGCTTATCAGCATATTTATGGTTATTTTAAAAAGCAAATTGATAAATCTGAAAAAGAACAGTACCAAGTTATCATGGAGGAATATCTCCAGTCAGATGATAATGAGTTTGATTTAAGGAGATTTTTTAGAAAGCTTGCTGATAAGTATAATGTTGAGTATATCAAAAATCAGACTTTGCTTAGCGAATTTTAGGTAATAGTAGTATTTTTGTAGTGATTTGTGGAAAATATAATTATAAGCTACTTTTTAGCTGAAATCTATGTTATAATTAAGCGTATTTGAAAAGACTAATTATGTAGAATTAAATTTTTGCAGGTAAATATAGTAAGGTTAGTTTTTTTAGTATCGGCACTTTAATTTATCTTAAAAAGTAAGGGTAAAGGGGAATTTAGATGAGTAATATTAAACATTATGAAAAAACAAACAGATATTCAAAAGCTGTAACTCACAATGGAACTATCTACCTAACAGGTCAGACAAGTAGACTTGAAGGTATCAAAGAGCAGACAGCGGAAGTTTTACAGAAAATCGAAGATATATTACAGGCGAATAACTCTGATAAAGAGCATATTTTGTCGGTGACTATCTATTTAAAAAACATGGAAGATTTTGTAGCTATGAATGAAGTCTATGATGCTTGGGTTTCTAACGATAACCCACCAACAAGAGCTTGTGTAGAAGCTAGAATGGCAAGCGATGTACTTTTAGTAGA
>PDWI01007167.1_pt1 | contig 32099 bp, 30 predicted proteins | sample 1430891 | NCBI WGS metagenome assembly PDWI01 (sample SAMN01162508, study PRJNA174530) | Oral metagenome, whole genome shotgun sequencing project. | biome: Marine environment; feature: Marine mammal; material: Swab sample of the gingival sulcus; isolation source: swab sample of gingival sulcus... | reverse complement strand
GCCGTCAATGTCGTTTTGCCGTGGTCGACGTGACCGATTGTACCAATATTGACGTGCGGCTTATTTCTTTCAAACTTCTGTTTAGCCATGTTTTCCTCCCTATAGCTTTTACTTATTACCTAATATATCATCTGCAATATTTTTCGGAACTGGTTCATAGTGGTCAAAGACCATCGTATAGTTACCGCGACCTTGCGTCTTAGAACGCAAATCTGTCGCATAACCGAACATTTGTGCAAGCGGTACAAACGCCCGAATGGTTTGAGAACCATAGTCGGCATCCATGCCTTCTAATTTACCGCGACGCGCATTGAGGTCGCCGACGACATCGCCGATATAATCATCCGGCACGACCACTTCAACCTTCATGTAGGGCTCAAGTAATACGCCACCGGCCTTTCTAAAGGCCTCTTTTAATGCCATAGATGCGGCAATTTTAAATGCCATTTCCGATGAGTCGACTTCGTGATATGAACCGTCGTATAATTCGACGTTGATGTCGACCACTTCGTAGCCGCCGAGCGGACCGGATTGCATTGCCTCTTGAATACCTTCGTCGACTTTTGGAATGTACTCTTTGGGAATGGCGCCACCGGTAACTGAATTGACAAATTCATAACCTTCGCCCGCCTCAGACGGATTAACTTTAATTTTTACGTGACCATATTGACCGCGACCACCGGATTGCTTGGAATATTTGTGGTCGATGTCAACTGCCTTTTGCAAGGTCTCTTTATAAGCAACCTGCGGTGCGCCGATGTTGGCTTCGACCTTAAACTCACGCAGCAGGCGATCGACAATAATCTCTAAGTGCAACTCACCCATGCCGGCGATGATAACTTGGCCGGTTTCATGATCTGTCCAGGTCTTAAAGGTTGGGTCTTCCTCAGCTAATTTAGCCAATGCGATGCCCATTTTTTCTTGACCGGCTTTGGTCTTAGGCTCGATTGCAACATTGATAACCGGATCGGGGAATTCCATTGATTCCAAAATGATCAGATTGTTTTCATCACATAGTGTATCGCCGGTCGTCGTGTACTTTAGGCCGACGGCTGCGGCGATATCACCGGCATATACCCTGGCGATCTCTTCCCGTTTATTAGCGTGCATCTGCAAGATACGACCGATGCGTTCTTTTTTACCCTTTGTTGAGTTGTAGACATAAGAACCGGCATCGAGTGTGCCCGAATATACCCTAAAGAACGACAGGCGACCAACGTAAGGATCTGTCATAATTTTAAATGCCAATGACGAAAACGGCTCATCATCAGATGATTTACGAACGGCGGGTTCACCTTCGTATTCGCCTTTGATAGCTTCAACGTCGGTTGGCGCCGGCATAAACTTAACAATGGCATCTAATAACATTTGAACGCCTTTGTTTTTATAAGCCGAACCACAGAAAACCGGTACGACGACATTGTCGATTGTCGCCTTACGTAAGGCAACTTCCAATTCTTCAATGGTTGGTTCTTCGCCATCTAAGTACTTTTCAAGCAAATGCTCGTCGGTTTCAGAAATAGCCTCGACTAACTCCATTCTAGCCGCCTCAGCCTGCTCCATCATATCTTCCGGTATCGGCTGTGTTTCAATAACCTTACCAACGTCATCTTTGTAGAATTTTGCTTCAAATCTGATTAAGTCGATAATGCCGGCAAAATCATTTTCGGCACCAATTGGCAATTGCGCCGGTACGGCATTGGCTTTCAAGCGGTCGCGCATCATCTTTACGACGCGATCAAAATTAGCGCCGGTAATATCCATTTTATTGACAAATGCCATACGCGGTACGCGATACTTGTTGGCCTGACGCCAAACTGTTTCAGATTGTGGCTCTACGCCACCTTTCGCACAGAAAACTGCGACGGAACCATCCAAGACCCTCAGCGAACGCTGTACTTCTACGGTGAAGTCAACGTGGCCGGGAGTATCTATGATGTTAATTCTATGATTTTCCCATTCGCAAGTTGTGGCGGCTGACGTAATCGTAATGCCGCGCTCTTTTTCTTGGTCCATCCAGTCCATTGTCGCTGCACCGTCATGTGTTTCGCCAAGTTTATGCGTAATACCCGTATAATAAAGTATTCGCTCTGTCGTCGTCGTTTTACCGGCGTCAATATGTGCCATGATACCGATATTGCGCGTACGCTCTAATGGAAAAGCTCTACTCACAGTTTCCTCCTTTCTTCAAATATTTACCAACGATAGCTGGCAAATGCCTTGTTTGCCTCAGCCATCTTGTGTACGTCTTCTTTTTTCTTAACGGCGCCGCCCGTGTTGTTGGCAGCATCCATTAATTCTTTGGCAAGACGCTCTTTCATCGTCTTTTCGCCACGCTTACGCGATTGTAACACCAACCAGCGAATGCCCAAAGTCTTGCGACGCTCCGGTCTTACCTCGACCGGTACTTGGTAGTTTGAACCACCGACGCGACGTGAGCGAACTTCTAATACTGGCATAATGTTATCTAATGCTCTGTTAAATACTTCGATTGGTGGCTTACCCATCTTTTCACCAATTGTTTCCATGGCGCCATAGACAATTTTTTGGGCGACGCCTTTTTTACCATCGAGCATAATTTGGTTAATCAACTTTGTTACCATTTTTGAACCGTAAACCGGATCCGGCAACACTAAGCGCTTTGGTGCTCTACCTTTTCTAGACACAACGCTTCCCTCCTAATTCATTTCTAATTTTCATCGGTACTCAACATAGAGACGATTCTCTAGTTAGTTGTGGTGTCGGTTTTACATACAGACTTCACCCTAATCTTGTGCAATCGAATGTCACTGTAAGCGACGCGCGCATGGCGATTAGGGTTACTTGTTACTTCTTCTTAGGACGTTTTGCCCCATACTTTGATCTCGCTTGATTTTTGTTAGCCACACCCTGCGTATCGAGTACGCCACGAATGATGTGATATCTAACACCAGGTAAGTCTTTAACGCGACCACCGCGTATCATAACGACACTGTGTTCTTGTAAATTGTGACCCTCACCCGGAATATATGCCGACACTTCCATGCCGTTGGTCAAACGCACCCTAGCTACTTTACGCAGCGCTGAATTCGGCTTTTTAGGCGTCATTGTCTTAACAGATGTACAAACGCCACGTTTTTGCGGTGACGATTGCTTGACTGAAACGCGCTTTAGAGAGTTGAACGTGCGCTGTAAAGCGGGCGACGTACTCTTATCGGTTTGTTTAACGCGACTTTTTCTAACGAGTTGATTAATCGTTGGCATCATTTCACCTCCTTTACCATTAAATTTTTACTACTTTATAATTACTGCTGCTGCAGCACCGACATCAATTTGACAGAACCGACCAAGCGCCTTCATCGTTTCGACGTATTCGATCTCAACGACCTGCTCCTTGGCCAATTCGATAACCGGGCGCGTCAACTGCCTATTGGCATCAGCTGCTATTAACAACTTGTTGGCGCGTCCTTCTTTGATTGCGCGCATAGCGGCTTTTAACCCTATGCAAACGTTATTTTTTGACATGCTGATCACTATCCCATCATCATGCTATTCGCAACGCATACCATGAAATTTTATCATTGGAACAGCACATTGTCAAGAACTTCTATTCTAAACAACTACATGATTTCCAATTCGGCATCGTCGTAACCATCGGCTTCAATCGCAATATCATGATAGCGTTTCATCCCGGTTCCGGCCGGAATCAACTTACCGATGATGACGTTTTCCTTTAGGCCGATTAAACGATCTTCTTTACCCTTGATGGCCGCCTCGGTCAAGACGCGTGTCGTCTCTTGGAACGACGCCGCCGACAAGAAGGATTCGGTTGCCAACGAAGCCTTGGTAATACCAAGTAATATGCGCGATCCCTCGGCCGGCGTTTGACCATTTTCAAGCGCCGCCTGATTGGCATCGTTGTATGCCTGCATGCTGACGCGTGAGCCCGGAATTAAGTGGGTATCACCGGCATCGTCAATTTGTATCTTATCGAGCATCTGCTTGATGATGATTTCAATGTGCTTATCGTTGACATCGATACCCTGCAAGCGGTAAACGCGCTGCACTTCTTGAGTAATATAGTCGTGTACGCCATTTACGCCAACTATTTTCAAAATATCATGCGGATTAACTGAACCATAAGTTAAAACAGTGCCGGCCTCGACGTGATCGCCCTCATTAACTTTTAACTGTGCATCAAATACGATTTGCTGCGCTGAGCTGTCACCATCTTCTGCGGTTATCACGATTTCGCGTTTCTTTTTAGTCTCTTTAATCGATACGACACCGGACAGGTTGGCGATTAAGGCTAATTCACGCGGCTTTGGCTTGCGCGCCTCAAACAGCTCTTCAACCCTTGGCAAACCCTGTGTGATATCGCCACCGGCAACACCACCGGTATGGAAAGTACGCATCGTCAACTGCGTGCCCGGCTCACCAATCGATTGGGCGGCGATGATACCGACCGCTTCACCGACGTTGACCGAACGACCGTTAGCCAAGTTTAAGCCATAGCAACGCGAACAGACACCATACTTTGTTTCACAAGTCAAGACCGAACGCACTGCGATTTTACGGCTGGTTTCGGCGACAATCGTGGCCGCCAAGTCAGCATTGACCAATTGATTTTTATAACCGATAATCTCGCCGCTGATATCGCTGATGACATCTTCGGCTAGATAGCGACCGGTCAAGCGCTCTTCCAGTGATTCGATGACTTCTCGTTGAATGTAAACCGACTGCGTCGTAGCAGCAACAATTTGCTTTGCCAACTCGCGACTGATAAACTGATTTTTATAAGCGATGATTTCACCGCTCTTTTCGGCAATCACATTTTCGGCAAGTACCTGACCGACCAATTCTTCAACGTCCGGCATCACTGCTGAGCGACCATCGGTAAATGGCTTAAGGTAGATTGCCTGATCGGTACCGCAATCGGCCTCGCGCACGATGATATCTTGTGAAACGTCAACTAAGCGGCGCGTCAAATAACCGGAGTCAGCTGTTCTAAGCGCCGTATCGGCCAGACCTTTGCGCGCACCGGTCGTCGAAATAAAGTACTCAAGAACCGACAGGCCTTCTCTAAAGTTCGACTTGATTGGAATCTCAACGCTTTCACCTTTTGTATTGGCCATAATACCGCGCATGCCGGCTAACTGACCTATCTGCTTGGCCGAACCACGGGCACCCGAGTAGGCCATGATGTTGATATTATTGCGTTTTTCGAGGTTTTTCAACAACTCGTTGGTAACTACCTTGGTCGTCTTTGTCCAAGTCTCGATAACTTTATCGTGCAATTGAGCATCTGTCAAACCGCCGCGGCGATGGAACTTGTGATACTCATCAACCTTATTATGAGCCTGTTCGATTAACTCGTGTTTGATTTCCGGTATTACCATATCGGATACCGAAATCGTCACGGCGCCTTGCGTCGAGAACCTAAAGCCGAGTGACTTGATATGATCGAGCATTTCGGCCGTCGCCGTGTTGCCCTTTTTATGGAAACACTTGGCGATGATTTTTTCTAATTCTTTTTTGGTACACTCAAAGTTGACTTCAAGGCCAAGCGGATCAACAGCGCGATCGACAAAGCCCAAGTCTTGCGGAATGTGTTCATTAAAGATAAAGCGACCAACCGTACTGGCAACCAAGGCGGTATGTCCGGTCATTTCATCATGACGACGCACTTTAATCTTGGCGTGCAAACTGACATGACCATTGCGATAGGCCATCAACATCTCGTCATAGTCCTTGAACACCTTGCCGGAGCCCTTTTCACCGTAACTCTCAATATTACCGTCTTTATCTAAGCTGTCAGCGTAGCCGTCCATCGTCAAATAGTAGACGCCCAAAACCATATCTTGTGTCGGCGTGGTAATCGGCGTGCCGTCTTTCGGTGCCAAGATATTGTTGACCGATAGCATTAAAAATCTGGCTTCAGCTTGCGCCTCAACCGATAGTGGTACGTGCACCGCCATTTGGTCGCCGTCAAAGTCGGCATTATAGGCTGTACAAACTAGCGGGTGAAGGCGAATTGCCTTGCCTTCAACCAAAATTGGTTCGAAGGCCTGAATACCCAATCTATGCAAGGTCGGCGCACGGTTTAGCAGCACCGGGTGCTCTTTGATGACGTCTTCGACGATATCCCAGACCTCGGGGCGCATCTTTTCAACCATTCTTTTGGCCGACTTAATATTGTGTGCATACTCGTCCTGAACCAATCGTTTCATAACGAATGGCTTAAACAGCTCTAGTGCCATTTTTTTAGGCAGACCACATTGATAAAACTTTAGTTCTGGGCCTACCACGATAACCGAACGACCCGAATAGTCAACCCGTTTACCCAGTAGATTTTGACGAAAACGGCCCTGCTTACCCTTGAGCATATCAGATAGCGATTTTAACGGTCTGTTGCCGGGGCCGGTTACCGGACGCCCTCGTCTGCCATTATCGATCAGCGCATCGACTGCTTCTTGCAGCATGCGCTTTTCATTGCGGCAAATAATCTCCGGTGCGCCGAGTTCCAACAAGCGTTTTAAACGATTATTACGATTTATAACGCGGCGATAGAGGTCATTCAAATCAGATGTTGCAAAGCGGCCGCCATCGAGCTGTACCATTGGACGCAAGTCGGGCGGAATGACCGGTACGGCATCCAGTATCATCCATTCCGGTTGGTTGCCCGATTGTAAAAAGGCTTCGACCACTTCAAGGCGTCTAACCGCCTTAAGGCGTTTTTGACCGCTGCTTTCATCGACCTTTTCGCGCAATTCTTTTGATAGTGCCGGCAAGTCGATTTCTTGCAATAACTGCTTGACCGACTCGGCACCCATGCCGGCCTTAAAGGCCGTACCATAGGTTTCGTAGTGATCGGCAAATTCTTGTTCGGTTAATATTTGCTTATAGGCAAGTGATGTTTCACCCGGATCTAACACGATATATGAGGCAAAATAGAGCACCTTTTCCAGCGCGCGCGGTGATATGTCGAGCAGAATACCCATCTTTGACGGGATACCGCGAAAATACCAAATATGTGAAACCGGCGCAGCCAGTTCGATGTGCCCCATTCGCTCACGGCGCACTTTGGCCTTGGTGACCTCGACGCCGCAGCGATCACAGATAACGCCTTTGTAGCGAATGCGCTTATATTTACCGCAATGACATTCCCAGTCTTTTTGCGGCCCAAAAATGCGTTCGCAAAATAGACCCTCGCGCTCTGGTTTGAGCGTGCGGTAGTTAATAGTCTCGGGCTTTTTGACTTCACCGCGCGACCACTGACGAATTTTATCCGATGAAGCAAGGCCAATTCTAATCGAGTCAAAGCTGTTAAAACTGGAATCAAAGTTCACCGTCTTTGTATCATAACTATTATTTATTGTAGAATTATTATTCTCAGACAAATCTGGTACGCTCCCTTCTATGGTATGGGGTCATTAAATCAGTTCATCGTCTGTAAAATCGATGTCCTCAGCAAATTCCGGTTCTGGTTCTTCGTCTTCAGTTTCAGTTGGTTCAGAGTCATCGACATACTGATTGACTTCGTCGATGATCACATCATCGTATTCCGATACATCTTCTAAATCTTCACCAATTTCCAATTCGCCGTCTTCGTCGCGCAACACCTTGACATCAAGTGCAATCGACTGCATTTCTTTAATCAATACTTTAAATGATTCAGGAACGCCCGGCTCCGGAATGTTTTCGCCTTTGACAATTGCTTCATAGGCCTTAACTCGACCAATGACATCGTCTGACTTAACCGTCAAAATTTCCTGTAAGGTATGGGCGGCACCATAAGCTTCGAGTGCCCATACTTCCATCTCGCCAAAACGTTGACCGCCAAACTGCGCCTTACCACCAAGTGGTTGTTGCGTTACCAGTGAATAAGGGCCGGTTGAACGCGCGTGCAATTTATCGTCGACCAGATGGTGTAGTTTTAACATATACATATAACCGACTGTTACCTTATTATCGAGTAATTGGCCGGTGCGACCGTCGCGCACATTGAGCCTGCCATCACGCGGATAACCGGCTTCTTCTAACAAGTCCATAATCTGGTGCTCTTTAGCGCCGTCAAAGACCGGTGAAGCAACGTGCCAGCCAAGCTTTTTAGCCGCTAAGCCGAGGTGAACTTCCAACACCTGACCAATGTTCATACGCGATGGTACGCCAAGCGGACTGAGCACGACCTGAATCGGTGTACCGTCATCCAAAAACGGCATATCTTCAATCGGCAATATCTTCGAGATAACACCCTTGTTGCCGTGACGGCCGGCCATTTTGTCACCGACGTTGATCTTGCGTTTTTTGGCGATGTAAACGCGCACCAGCTCATTGACACCGGGCGATAATTCATCGCCGTTTTCACGCGTAAACACCTTAACGTCAACCACGATACCGTTTTCACCGTGTGGCACGCGCAGCGATGTATCGCGCACTTCACGTGCCTTTTCGCCGAAGATGGCGCGCAACAGGCGCTCTTCAGCAGTCAGCTCGGTTTCACCTTTCGGCGTTACTTTACCGACCAGTATGTCATTCGGATTAACCTCGGCGCCAATTCTGATGACGCCGCGATCATCTAAGTTCTTTAAGGCATCGTCGCCAATATTGGGGATATCACGTGTAATCTCTTCGGGGCCGAGTTTGGTATCACGCGCTTCGGCCTCGTATTCTTCTATGTGAATCGATGATAAAACATCATCTTTGACTAATTCTTCACTTAATAAGATGGCATCTTCATAGTTATAGCCTTCCCAAGTCATATATGCGACCAACAGATTGGCACCCAGCGCAATTTCACCTAAATCGGTCGATGGCCCATCGGCGATGACTTCATCGCGCTTAATGCTATCGCCCTTGTTGACCAACGGGTGTTGGTTGATGCACGTTCCCTGATTGGAACGTTTGAACTTAAGCAGCGAATAATTGTCTTTTTGACCGTCGGCCCGACTGACGACAATTTCGCGCGAGGTGACCTTTTCAACCACGCCATCGGCTACCGCTCTGACAATAGCGCCCGAATCGAGGCCGGCCAAGTATTCCATACCGGTACCAATCATCGGCGCCTGTGATGTAACCAGCGGCACCGCTTGACGCTGCATGCTGGAACCCATCAAGGCTCTGGTGGCCTCATCGTTCTCCAAAAAGGGAATCATCGAGGTTGCAACCGAAATCATTTGTTGTGCCGATACTTCCATATAATCGACTTCTTCAACCGGATACTCTTCAATATCATCGCGATAGCGACCAACTACGCGCTGATTGACAAAATAGCCGTCTTTGTCAAGTGGCTCACTGGCCGGCACAACCACCGAACGCGCTTCGACATCGGCCGTTATATAATGAATATCATCCGTAACGCGGTGATTTTCACTATCGACGACGCGATAGGGCGACTCGATAAAGCCATACTCATTAACGCGCGCGTAAATACTGAGATAACCAATTAGGCCGATATTAGGGCCCTCCGGCGTATTTATAGTACACATTCTACCGTAGTGCGAGTGGTGCACGTCGCGCACTTCAAAGCCGGCGCGTTCACGTGACAAACCACCTGGGCCAAGTGCCGATAAACGCCTTTTATTGGTCAACTCTGCCACCGGGTTGGTCTGGTCCATAAACTGTGACAGCTGTGAACTGCCAAAGAATTCCTTAATGGCAGCAGAGACCGGACGAATGTTAATTAAAGCTTGTGGCGTAATCGATTCCATGTCTTGCACCGTCATGCGTTCACGCACGACGCGTTCCATACGCGACAAGCCAATTCTAAATTGATTTTGCAAAAGTTCGCCAACCGAACGAATGCGACGATTACCGAGGTGATCAATATCGTCGATATCACCAACACCATGCGCCAAATTAAACAAATAGCTCATCGTGGCGATAATATCATCAATCATAATATGCTTTGGAATCAATTGGCTTTTTCTTTCAACTATCAAACGACGACGTTCCTCAACATCATCGGTTTCATCTAATATTTCACGCAACGCCGGATAATAGACCTTGCGATCGATTTTGATATCAGCCATATCGACAAAAGCAGCGATGTCGACAAAGTGGTTACCAATAATTTTAGTGACCTTGTCGTCCTTGCCAAAAACCAAAATGTCTTTCAAGCCGGAATCATCGATCAGTAACGCCATTTTGCGCGAAATGCGCGTATCTTTTTCGACGATAATTTCGCCGGTCGTCGGGTGAATGATGTCCTCTGCCGCAACATGACCTTCAGCGCGGTTAGAAATAGATAGCTTACGGGCAAATTTATAACGCCCGACCTTGGCTAAATCATAGCGCTTAGGATCAAAAAATAATGAATTTAACAGACTTTTAGCACTTTCAACAGCTGGTGGCTCACCGGGGCGCAATTTTTTATAGACTTCTAATAGGCCCTCTTCGTAAGTTGAAGTGCTATCTTTTTCAAGTGTTTTTAACAGTCGTTCATCTTCGCCAAACAATTCAATAATTTCGCTATTACTACCGAAACCGAGCGCTTTAACGAGTACCGTGATCGGCAGCTTTCTGGTTCTGTCAATACGAACCGACACAATGCTATTGGAGTCAGTCTCGTATTCCAACCAAGCACCGCGGTTGGGGATGACAGTGGTCGAGAACAGCTCTGTACCATATTTGTCTTTTTCTAAAGCATAATACGGACCAGGCGAACGAATCAACTGTGATACGATGACGCGCTCGGCACCATTGATGATAAAGGTGCCCTTTTCAGTCATTAGCGGAAAATCGCCCATAAAGACGCGTTGCTCTTTGACCTCTCCCGTTTCTTTGTTAATAAAACGCAACTGCACCTTAAGCGGCACGGCGTAGTTAACATCGCGTTCCTTACACTCTTCGACGTCGTATTTCGGCGTCATCTCTAATTCATAATCACAGAATTCTAAAATTAAATTTTCGGTATAATCCTGAATTGGCGAAATGTCTTGGAAGGCTTCCCTCAAGCCCTCACGCAAAAACCACTGATACGATTCCAGCTGAATTTCAATGAGATTAGGCGGTTGAATGATCTGATTGACATTAGAAAAAGACACTCTTTCCCGCTTACCTAACTTTACCGCTTGCGGCATCTAATTCACCCCTTGTCTTGGTAGTGCCAGACTTTTGATGCGCATACTCAAAAACTGGCGTGGCATGTATTTCATTAATTTAACAAAAATTTAATATGTATGAAACAAAGATTGCAAGCGTTGAAAAAGCTTGCTTACAGCTATTTTGTCGGCAGTTTTAAAACCGCAAAAATGACAAAATTGCAAAATATCCCATACTTATCGCATTTTATTATCATAACACGTGAAAAAATCCAAGTCAAGCACTTTATCATCTTTTAAAAGAATAAAATGAGCCTTAACCATAATGATTAAGACTCATTCAATAATCTTGTTACTATTACTTCATTTCTACTTCAGCACCAGCTTCTTCTAATTGCTTAACAATATCTTCGGCTTCGGCTTTTTCAATGCCTTCTTTGATAGCGCTCGGTGCTTCGTCAACCAATGCTTTGGCTTCTTTTAAGCCGAGGCCCGTAATGCCGCGAACGACTTTGATGACATTGATTTTCTTAGCACCAGCTGACTTCAAGACGACGTCAAACTCGGTCTTTTCTTCGGCTGCTGCGCCACCTGCTGCTGCGCCACCTGCTGCGACCATTGCAACCGGTGCTGCGGCAGAAACGCCAAACTCTTCTTCACACGCTTTAACGAGCTCATTTAACTCTAAAACGGTCATTTCCTTAATAGCTTCAATAATTTGATCTTTAGTCATGGTTTTTACCTCCAATAATTAATTTTACACACTAATTTTTTTGCTCTGCGACATTCGCCAACAAATAAGTAAAGTTTGTAATTGGCGAGTTGATACTTCTGACAAATCTGCCGACTAAGTTCTCGGCGCTAACCGTTCTGAGGAACTGAGCAATCAATTCATCACGGCTCGGTATTGCAGCGATCTTTTCAACGCCTGTAACATCGAAGTAAACGCCTTCAATAACGCCTGATTTAACTTCTAGTTTTTCAATGTCTTCGGCAGCCTTTTTTGAGATCTTCGCCGCTACCGCCGGGTCGTCATAACCGAAAATAATGGCATTCGGTCCGACCAAGTCCTTGTTGATGTCTTCAAACGGCGTGCCTGCCGTTGCCAACTTGACGAGGTTGTTTTTGTAGACCTTGTACTCGACGCCAGCTTCGCGGCACTTGTTTCTCAATTCTGTCACTTGCTCGACGTTGATGCCCATATAGTCGACTAAGATCATCGCCTGAGCACGGTCTAACTTTTCCTTGATCTCGGAAACCACTTGTTTTTTGAGATCCAAGTTTTTAGACATTCGTCCACCTCCTTCTTTGAATTATGCGATAAAATACCCCTTTGCCAAAGACAAAGAGGTAGCTTCAATTGCTATTGAGCCAGCCTCGGTAGGAAATTAAGCCACCGGCACCTACTGTCTTTGGATGGTATTCTATCTATATTACCTTACCATAGTAAGGGATAATATAGCGTCTGTCAATATTTTTTTATAGTTTTGCGGCGTTTAATCTAACACCGGGGGTCATCGTACGCGACAAGGTAACACTCTTTAGATATGTACCTTTAGCCGAAGCCGGTTTAGCTTTGATAATCGCCTCCATCAATGCCTTGATGTTTTCGGCCAGTTGCTCTTTTGAGAACGAACTTTTACCGACCGGGCAGTGTATGATGTTTTGCTTATCTAAGCGGTATTCTACTTTACCAGCTTTAATATCTTGAACCGCCTTGGCGATATCAAAAGTTACCGTACCTGATTTAGGGTTTGGCATTAAGCCCTTTGGTCCCAAAACGCGTCCCAAGCGGCCAATCACACCCATCATATCAGGCGTTGCAACGATGACGTCAAAATCAAACCAGTTTTCCTTTTGAATTTTTTCGGTCATGTCTTCAGCACCGACAAAATCAGCGCCTGCTTCCTGTGCTTCGGTTACCTTTTCACCTTTGGCGATAACTAATACCTTTTTTGATTTACCGGTACCATGCGGTAGAACAATTGCACCCCTGACCTGTTGGTCAGCATGGCGGCCATCGACGCCGAGGCGCGCGTGCAATTCAACTGTTTCGTCAAATTTTGCACCTTTAAAGCCCATTAACACATCGAGCGCTGCGTCCAGATCGTAACTGTTTTGACGATCAAATGACTTTAAATTTTCTGCTCGTCTTTTACCTACTTTAGCCATATTACCTCCTCTGTGGTGCGGTGGCAAGCCTTCCACATTTCCACTAACATTAGTGTTAATCTTTTACTACAATGCCCATGCTGCGCGCTGTACCAGCGATCATTGAGATAGCTGCATCTTCACTCGCGGCATTTAAATCTGCCTTTTTCATTTCGGCGATTTCTCTTAACTGGTCACGCGTAACCGTCGCAACCTTGTTGGTATGCGGCACGCCCGAACCCTTTTCAATACCCGCTGCTTTTAGCAACAATGTCGCTGCCGGCGGCGTCTTCGTGATGAAAGAGAACGAACGATCCTGATAGACAGTAATGATGGACCAAGTGCTGGTCCAACCGGTGGTGCCGGTGTTGCTGCGCCAGCCTGTAACTGAATTTTAATCATGCCACTCACTTTTTTAGCCATACCACACCTCCCTCTCTATAATTTTAATATCTGATGATATTCTAATTCAACCGGCGTTTCGCGGCCGAACATATTGATTTTGACTTTAATCGTTTGATTATGGGTGTCAATTTCAAACACTTCACCGGAAAAGCCTTCGAACGGACCCGAAGTCACCTTGACATTCTGGCCGATCTCGATGTCCATTTCGATAATCTTTTTCTCTAAGCCCATGGCATACACTTCATAGTCGGTCAAAGCAACCGGTTTAGACGCCGGCCCAACAAAGCCGGTTACACCGCGCGTATTCCTGACGACATACCACGACTCGTCGGTCATAAACATCTTGACGATGGCATAACCGGGATATATTTTTCTGGACTTTACTTTCTTCTTGCCATTTTTAATTTCAGTCACTTCTTCAGTTGGTACGGCAACTTCCAGTATGATGTCTTGCATACCCCTGTTTTCGACAATTTTTTCGATATTTGCCTTCACCTTGTTTTCATGGCCGGAGTACGTGTGCACGACATACCACTTGGCTTCAGACGAATCATAATTTGCCATGTGGCGTCCTCCTTTAGATTGTTTCAATCAAGAATTTGATTAGATTTCTAAACGCATAATCCGCTATCCAAATAAAGAGTGTCGCAAAAAAGCAAAACACCAGCACGACGATAACGTAATTTATCAATTCGCTTCTTGTCGGCCAAATTACTTTTTTGAGTTCTTTAATTACACCTTTAAAGTAATTGCCATTTGATTTTTTACTGACTGCTTTTGAGTTTGAATTCATTGTCAACTCCTCTTAACTATTTCGTTTCCTTATGAGCTGTATGCTTTTTGCAGAAACGACAGTACTTTTTCATTTCAATTCGATCCGGCGTGTTTTTCTTGTTTTTGGTCGTATTGTAATTACGTTGTTTGCAGTCCGTACACGCTAAAGTAATCTTTACTCGCATTTGTTCGACACCCCCTACATTTATATCGTTTAAAGTGGCACATAAAAACCGCCACCTTAAATTGACGTCACTAAATTAATTTATCACGATGACACCTTGCTGTCAAGAAAATTCACCGTATTTAAGCATTTATTTGCAATATAAAAAGCCCCCGCTCAGGAGTTGGTTTCATTATACACATTTTTTAGCCAAATGTAAAGCAAAAAGATTGGCAACGGCCCTAAATTTTAGAGTTTTTATAATTTTTCTGAATTTGGCAAAAAAATTGCAAAATAAGGTTGATTTTTTGTGTATTTATCGTTAAAATAATATCAAATTCATCTAAAGGAGGCTTCTATGGGAAATCTTGATCAATTAGTTAGCAACATCAATGCATTTGTTTGGGGTCCGGTTATCATCGTTTTTCTAGTTGGTACTGGTCTATTACTAAGTTTAGGCACACGCATTATTCAATTTAGAAAAATGGGTTACGCATTCAAACTGTTGTTTTCTAAAGAAAACATGGGCGAAGGCGACATCACACCGTTTCAAGCGCTAATGACTTCTCTAGCCGCTACTATCGGTACCGGTAATATCGCCGGTGTCGCCGGTGCAATTGCCTCAGGCGGTCCCGGCGCCGTATTTTGGATGTGGTTGACTGCTGCCGTCGGCGGCGCCACCAAATACGGCGAAGCGCTATTGGCCGTAAAATATCGCATAACCAATAAAAATGGCGAAAAATCGGGCGGACCAATGTATTATATTAAAAACGGTATCGCCGAAAAATACGGCGGAAACTGGGCCTGGCTCGGTTGGCTGTTTGCCCTGTTTGGCGTCTTTGCCTCATTTGGTATCGGCAATATGTCACAATCGAACTCAATTGCCTCATCTTTACAGACGTCACTTAATATTCCACCGGTCTTCACTGGCGTTGCAATCGCAGTCGTCGTCGGCTTTGTCATTATCGGCGGAATCAAAAGCATCGGCCGAGTAACTGAAAAAATTGTGCCATTAATGGCGATTATTTACGTTATTGGCGCCTTGGTTATCATCATCAAAAACGGCGCAATGATCGGGCCGGCATTTGGCATGATCTTTGGCAACGCCTTCTCCGCCAAAGCGGTTGGCGGCGGTCTGTTTGGCACGGTTATTCGCTATGGTGTCGCACGCGGTGTTTTCTCTAATGAAGCCGGCCTAGGCTCGGCGCCAATCGCCCACGCTGCATCACAAAACGACGATCCGGTAAAGCAAGGCATTATTGCCTCATTGGGCTCTTTCTTAGATACGATTGTGGTATGTACTATGACCGCACTTGTCATCTTGACATCCGGACTGGTAACGATTAACAACGACGGTTTGATGGTGATCAAAGATGGTTTATCAGATGCACCGCTCACCACTACGGCCTTTCAGGTTTCATTTGGTACCTTTGGCGGTTTTATCGTCAGCTTTGGCCTAATATTCTTCGCCTTTTCGACGATAATCGGCTGGTTCTACTATGGTAGTAAATGTCTCGAATACTTAGCCGGTGTTAAAGCAATTATAGTCTACAAATTTATCTTTGTCGCAATGGTATTCTTTGGCGCCTTTTATAAATCGGATATCGTCTGGAGTTTGTCCGACACGTTTAACGGCGCAATGGCGATACCAAACTTAATTGCCCTACTGCTGCTTTCACCGGTTATCTTTAGCATGACAAAAAATTACGAGAAAAAAGCCTAACTAGTTAGAAGTCCGGCATTCGAATAAAGGCAAATCGCAAATACTAAAGCCCCGCCATCGATTAGCGGGGCTTTCATTTTGGGTTTGACTTACTATTCGGTTTCGCGAAACTGGCGATAGATATCGCGTTTTTTTAACTGATATAGGGCATATAATGACGCCAGCGCAGTCGCCGCCAAACAAAGCATCACCGCGCCGAGCCCCCAGGCGAATAGCGCAATGCCACCGGGTAGTAAAAACGGAATGCTAAAGCGATTTGCAATTTTTACACCATATAAAAATAGCACTAAATAGCTCGCTGCTGCACCGACCAACGCACCACCTAAACTGACCAAAACCGCCTCATTTAAAGCCAATTGATTCAGTTGACGACGATTGGCGCCAAGTATACCCAACGTGGCAAATTCCTTACTGCGTTCGCGCAGAATCATCGTAAAAACGAGCGCCAGCACGACGATGACCAATAACCAAATCAAGCCGATCGCCGTTTTAATAATCCCTAAGATAAATAGCAAATTAGATGATAAGTTGTTGACAAACTTTTTGCTAAACATGCCAAATATGCCGTCAGAAGCGTGTTGTCGATTAATTTGTCGTGCGACTTCCTCCGATTGATAACCCGGCTGTAATTTAATTAGTAAGGTCGAAACCAATTCATCGTTTTGCGGCGTTATCTGCGTCTTTTGCGGCGACTGATCAATAATTTGTCGCGCAGCGCTGCGCGCCACAAACACGGTGGCATCAAACGCCATACCGGTTTCGGCAAGACGAGCAACGACTTGGTAGTCTTTGCCATAAAGATTGACAGTCTGACCAATCGAAACATTTAACGCACTGCCCACGATACACTGCTGATCACTTAGTTGATAATCACGCGGTTGATCCAGCCAAGCTGATATCAAAAAATCATCAGCTGCTTCAAAACCGATCATTTGCACCGGCTGACTATAATAAGGTGTCATCTGTTGGCCAACATAGGTCTGCGCTGTGATTTGAGCGATGCCGTCGACATCAGCCAATTCGGCGCGGGCGCCGTTTGGCAAATAAAACGGATTGGGCGACCCTTGTAAAAGCACGCTGGCAATTTTCGCCTCGTGTCCGGCCGGCACCGCCATTACGTCAGCCCCTAAGCGATTGGCCAGAGTATTGATGCCGCGTCCTAAACCGATTGTTAACAAACTGCCAGTTAGCAAGCTAAAACAAAGCAGTGCAACCAACAGCATTAAGCCGACACTGCGGGCCGGCTTTTTAACAATATTTTTTATTGCAAGATAGTTTATTCCAACTTTAAGCATTTTTAGGGCCACTAACGCGCTTTATCGAGCGCTTCTTTAACGGCGATTCTAAATTCAATAAGCGAAATACTGGCGCCGCTTACCGCTTCGACATCGTCAACATTTTGTGTTTCTATCAACATTGCCGGGTACTGTTGCATGCCGGCAACCGCCTTTTGCGCCAGTTGATAGTTTTTATCACCGGCGTTTTTGCCGTAGTTTTCGTCTTTTAAATTGCCTTGCTCATCTTTGGCAATTAACTCACAACTGATGATTTTATTATCTTTTATCTTCAAATTAACCGTCGTCGTTGAACCATTTTCTTCTGACGTGTAAACGCCGCTGAAGCTACCGTCTTTTAATCCGCCGGAACAACCAACCGCCAGCGCCAACAGCAGCATTAAGCCAGCTGTTAAGATTTTCTTCATTGCTCGTCTCCCTTCATTTGATTAAGTTTTGTCTGATCTATATCCGCCACTATTTTACCATAATCCAGTATAATTTTGCGCTCAGCCACATCGCCCACTTCGGGATCGTGCGTCACCACGATAATGGTTGCGCCTTCATCGTGTAGTTTTTTCAATATATCAATGACCATTTGCTCGTTTTCTTCATCGAGATTACCGGTCGGTTCATCAGCTAAGATGATTTCCGGCGAATTAATGAGCGCCCGCGCAATACAGACACGCTGCTGTTCACCGCCTGACAGTTGACTGGGTAAATGTTTGGCGCGATCTTTTAGCCCCACCTTGTCAAGCGCCGCCAACGCCTCATCATAATCGGGCATGCTGTGATAATACTGCGCCACCATAACGTTTTCTACTGCATTTAAATAGCTAATTAGGTGAAATTGTTGAAATATCAAACCGATCTTATCGCGCCTAATTACCGTCAAGGATTTGGCTTTTTCTTTTGAAATATCCTCACCGTCGAGGATAACCTCACCAACCGACGGCAGGTCCATACAGCCGATAATATTGATCATCGTCGTTTTGCCGGAGCCGGATGGCCCCATAATGGCCAACCAATCGCCCCGATTGACGGTTAAATTGATGTTGTCAAGCGCTTTTAAACTGCCGTATACCTTTGATACGCCCTTTAATTCGAGTAGTTTTTTATCCTCTGTCAAATTACTCCCCTTTCAAAACGATTGCCGGGTGAATGTCGAGCACCTTTCTAATCGGCCATACGCTGGCCAACGCTGTAATTAAGGCCGAGACTAAAATAGTGACCGGTATTAGATAAAACTGAAAATTAATCGCCCTACCAAATACGCTCAAACTAACTTGTTGGGCAAATTCAAACCCTAAAAATACGCCGAGTGAGCCACCGAGCACGCCTAGCACAATGCTCTCACCAATAAACTCGCGAACGATCAATTGGTTTTGGGCACCAAGTGCTTTTTTTAGACCAATTTCTTTGCGCCGCTCTAACACCATCGCCATCATGGTCGTCGAAACCGAAATCATCGTGATAATCAAAACGACTAATGTGACAATATAAACTAACGACTGCAATTTGCCGAGCACTTGATCTTGCGATTGAGTAACCCGTCTGACCGGTCTGGCCAATAAATCGGCATCAGCCGTCGCCAGGCTGGCGGCGATTTGATTCAACTGCTCGCGATCAGCCTCGATACTGCTTTCTATCATATCACAAAAGTCACCGCCATTAATTAGATCGTTTAAACTGTCGATTGGCATAAAAATAAATTCTTCTTCGGCGCCTCCGGTCGTGACAATCCCGACGATCTGATACTTTTCATCAAAATTTTCTTCACCGAGATCGCGCGCTCTATTTTCTTCAGCTGATGCACCTTGTGACGACGCCGTGGCCTTTTCATCGTATTTAACACCCTGCACGCGAATGGTATCGCCGACTGCGAGATCGAGTTTTTGAGCTATCGCCTTGCCAATCATTACTTGACCGCTGTCATCATTGGTCAACCAACGTCCATCGATGTACCAAAACGGACTGTTCTTTTCGGCCTGTTCTAAATCTGTGCCGGTTAGAATATAAGGCTGCTCGTTTACTTTGGTAGTATGATAGCGATAGGGCGCCATGCCGACAATGCGTTCAGGGCCGATTATCTGTTTGATTTCCGCTAACTTAGTGAGCTCAATAATGTTATCTCCACTTGGCAAAATCGCCAAATTAGCGCCGTAAGAACGAAATTCTCTGCCCAGTTGGCGCGGAATATCGTAATATATCGTAACTAAGCCCGATAAAATCGTCGCGCCGATTGCAATTGCTAACAGCGCAATTAACATGCGCGCCTTACGGCGCAATATTGAGCTAAATATCATTTTAAAAAATACGCGTCTTTTGGTCATAGCTCCCTACTTTCCGTGTAACACTTCGGTCGGTTTGAGGCGTAGCAAATAACGAATTGCCGGTATGCTACCGATAAGCGTGACAGCAACGATAATGACCGCCACAATCGGAATAACCATTTGAGCAATTTCGATTGTAGAACCAAATACGCTACGCGCAATGACCTGGGCAAAACCCAAGCCGACAAAATATCCCATCACACCGCCGATTAAACCGGTGATTAAAACTTCGGTTAATACCACTAAAATAATTGGAATATCGAGCGCGCCAATCGCCTTTAGCAAGCCAATTTCTTGACTGCGTTCCATTACGCTGGCCGTCACTAGATTGCTAATTGCCAAAGCGCTGCCAATCGATGATAAAATTGTAATAAGCGTCATCAAAAGCGATACTTTATTGAGAATTGTACCCTCGCTTTCTGCTACTTGCCTAACCGGTTTAACTACGCTATCGGTGATAACTTCTTGTATTTGGTGACAAATAGCGCTTACATAAGCCGTACAATACCAAGTTTCGTACTCGGTTGGCGTCAGCGAATTGGGATTACGAGCTGCTTTTTTAGCTAGATCATTATCAGGTGTCGTCAGTGCAGAAACTTCAAGGCGACTGATTTTTCCGGTCAAACCGTTTAGCTGCTGAGCGGTTTGTAGTGTTGTCACAATCGCCTCGTCATCGCGGCCACCATCGGTATAAATGCCTTTAATCGTGACTTGCTTGCTCTCTTCACTGCCAACCAAAGTCAATTGATCACCAATTGCAAGGTCATACTTGCCCGCCAATAGCGCACCGACCATCACGGCGTCATCATCAGCTTGTTCTAACCATTCACCGCGCAAATCATATTGCCACCAATTGCGTAAACGTTGCATACCGGTATCAACCGGTTCACCGGTTGGTAGTTTTTTCTTCATTTGAACCCAAGTGCCGATGATGCGAACCGGTTTATCGAGTTGCTCAACGGTTGCAGAGCTCTCTAAAAATGGTGCAAAATCGACGATATTATAGCCCCAAAAAATTTCTTTTATTTTAAAAATTTCATCTTCTTTTAGGTATTTATCGGCTACATCTAAACCATATAGATCGCCTAATAAGGACGCGTCCTTTGGCATCACGGTAATGTTAGCGCCGTATACTTTGAGCTCTCGATTGACTTTATCACCAATGCCGAGCATGACATTCATCATCGCCGTCGACAGCGAAATGCCCAACATGATGGTTAATGCAATCATTAACATTTTCTTTTTTTGACGCAACAGCGTCTTCAATACCATTTGAATAAACACAGTATCTACCTAAACCTTTTTTCTTCGCGAATTAACTCGTTGACATCAATATAGATTTTTTGATTGGCAATTTCATAAGGGAAAGGTATCGGATTACAACCACCCTTAAAACCGATTGTCGCCTTGTTCATCACGACGTCGCAGCGCTTACAAACGACATCATCACCGCGTTCAAAATAACCGGCAATGCCGCAGATTTCACAGGCATCAAGGCCAAGCCCATACGATTCGCCACGTGGTTTTTTGACGGCGATAAATTTAACATTATAACCGTTTGGCGTCGTATAACTAAAGCGATGTAAATGCCCGTCGGCCAAAACCTCTAAGGGTATAATGATGATGTTGTCTTCCATTTGATAGGGCTCAGCCGGCGCCAATTCAACTTCTTTTGTTTCATAATAGCGCAACACCGTCAAAGTCAACAGGCAAACCAATAAACAGAGCGCCAACTCCGTCGCCCAACGACGCCGATTTCTAAGCTGCGCCTTGCGCTTGCGTTTTTGCGCCGGGTTTTTAAATGTGCCAACGACATGGCGATTGTGCCAGTAGACGTCGACTAAGGCAATAAAGCAAACCGCCAATAGCACATAGATGATTTTGCGATAGTGATTATCGCCAATTATCATCGTCTGAAAGACAAAATCGTTGAGCGGTACCAGTTTTAAACGCTGTAAAGACATCACCATTCTGATAAAGTAGTCGCTGGCGATAATAATAAAAATAACTAGATTATAAATGCGGTATCGATTATAAGCTACTTCTTTTAATGTTTTAAAGCTGCCCAGTGTCAACAACCCGGCTGTTGTAATGGCCAGCAAAAAGCCAATCACGCGCAGCAAGGCCATCGTACTAAAGCCGTTTTCACCAAAGTAAATAAATTCACCGGTCATCTTGAGCGCCTGCGGCGTCAAATAAAAGAATACCGCCGCTACACTGACCAACTGCAAACCCCTTATTAGCTTGCAATCTGCTTGGCGACGCAGCAGACGCCACGCACTGATCAAAACAATTAACATTAATATTATGGCAATAAAGATAATCAGATAACGATTAAAAAAGATCAGTCTGACATTGGTTGCCTTGGGATTACTCAAACGATAAAGGTATTCGCCCACCCCCAATAACACGCCAAGTAACGCCGCCCAAAACGGTAGACGACGATTGCGCAATAGCTGTTGCTGCTTAAATGAAACAAAGACAACGCCCCACAAAACAGCAGCAATTGTCCATAAATCAATCCCGTTTAAAAAGAATTCAGTAATAAGCTACTCCTAACTCAATACCTGTAAAAATAGAAAACAGGCCCCGTTTAGAGGGGCCAGATTTCCCATGCTAAATTATTCGTTTTGTAATTGCTCGCCAGTGTAGTTCCAATCGAATTCAGCAGTGTGAACCTTGAAGTATTCTTCAGCTTCTTGCTTAGCCGGTACACCTGTCTCTTCGTCGACGTGCAACAAGTAATCTGTCGGCGGTTCGATTGTCAACTTCAACTTGTACTGACCAACTGTCAAGATGTCTTTTTTGATGTTAGCGCCGTAGTGCGGGCCATCATCAGCGTTCATCGGCATGAAGCTACCTTCAGTAACCATGTTACCATCTTTGTCCATAACTTCATACTTAACAGTTAGATAAGCTGGCCAAATGTTGTCGCCAGAACCAAAGCCATACTTAGCAGCATAGTCACTTTGTAAGTGAATATCAGCTTCTAAGTGCATATCTGATTCTTCTTTAGTTGGGTTCTTGCCTGCCGGAATCATATCAACCGGTTGGAAGTAAACAGCTGCAACGTTAAATGGACCAATTTTTTGCTCAGTGCCAATTTCGATTTCAACAAAACCGCTTTCGCCAGGTTGTTCTGCTTCAGAATCAGATGGTGCCTGTGTATCAGGCGTCTGAGCTTGTTCAGTTGTCTTTTCCGTTGTTGCGTCACTCTTCGTTTCACCACCACCACAGGCAACCATACTAATTGCCAGCATCATGATGAGCGCCATTGCTAATAGTTTCTTATACATAGTTCCTCCTTACATCTTTGCATTCTATTTTAACTGCCCTTGCAGCCAAAACCACTATTGTTGCGCTGTTTTTTTCGCCTTGCGTGAGGCGAGCATACTGCTGACAATTAGCCAAAGTGAAGCAATTGCCAACATAATCTGCGGAATCAAAGTCTCAGCTCTATTATAAATGTTTAAGATATCAATTTTTAACCAAGCCAGTGCCGGAATAACACTATGCCCGGAGATAACGCCCGCTTCGCCCAGTTCGATGACGCCTTTGCCCATAAAGGAAATGCACATCAGGAACAACAAAATGCTGGTCGCCATAAAGAATGGCCTAATCGGCAGTTTAACCGTAAAGTAGCGATACAAAATGTAGATAATTGCCAAAACAATGATGCCGGCCACAATACCGAGTGTAATATAGAGTGGTTCGCTTCTGCCACCGCTAAAAGCAGCCTTGTAAAACAAGATCAGCTCAGCGCCTTCTCGCAGCACAGCCAAAAAGGCGGCAAATACCAAAGCGTTGGCATTTTTCTTGTCAATCGACTGTTCCACTTTTTGATTGATGTAGTTTTGCCAAGCTTGTGCTTCAGACTTATGTAGCATCCAATGGCTGACGTAGAATAAGACGGCCACTGCCAAGAACATCGTCCAGCCCTCAATCATCTCTTGCGCCACACCACTACCACCGAGCAATAATTCGATGGCAATCGCCAGTAAAACGCTGCCGATAATGCCGGCTAATACGCCCCAATAGACGTGCTTTTTCAATTTGCCATTGCCGGTTTTGACCAAGTAGGCAATAATTGCCACAATCACAAGAATAGCCTCCAGGCCCTCGCGAAGCAGTAATCCAAAAGTCGTGATAAAAGTTGCCCAGTTGCGACTATTGGGATCGACTTCACTAACTAGCGCCGGGCTGGTCGTTTCATCGCCAGCAGTTTGATCGCCGGCTGTCTGTTCCGCCTCAGTTGTCTGTTCGACAGCTAAGTCCAAAAAGCGCGGACCGTCTTCACCAAATATCGCCTTGCCGACCTCGTCGTCCGAGTCCTTAGCGGCGACGCCGTCCAAGACCATCGCATCGCGAAAGACGCGCATTTTTAAGAGTTCAACATCTCTTAACAATTGCTCTTCAGTAAACGTTTGATTGCCCAGTAGACTATGCTTAATATCACTGAAAGACGATTCGATCAAATTGACGCGATCACGCGAAATGTAGACCATGACATTTTTTTCAAAGCCCTGTACCTCATAGTAGCCAAAATAGGCATCGTTAACATTTTGATAGGCAGCTTCGTAATCTTTATTTTCAATATTTTCAATCGCCTTGTCAAATTCTAGGCCCATATCGATGGCGACATCTTGCCATGTATCATATTTTTTCTTGGCGGCAAAACTGAAGCTAATCGTCAAAATTAACAAAGCTACAACCGCCAATGCCAAACATCTCTTTATAATAAATCGATTTGTCACCTTATCCTCCTGACAAGTGATACTGATAATCAGTCATGTTACAGTAACAGATTATACATTGCTGTCCAAAATGTCAAGTATTTTTAACAGATATTGACAATTTTTATAACACAGATAAAAGCCATTCTGTGACGTCTGTAAAAATGTATTGTTAGAGCCATACTGTAATCTTTATGACAATAATGTCAATTTTGTTACCTCTCGTTTTTTTATCATTAAAACGCTTGCAATAATAGAGTTGTTGTTTTATAATACTAAACACAAAGTTTACTTTTATTGTTATTGGAGGATGATTTTGGAAATTGGCGATAAACTAAAGCGCTTACGACTGGCAAACAACTTAACACAAGAAGAACTGGCCTCGCGTTGCGATTTGTCAAAAGGCTTTATTTCACTAGTCGAGCGCGATTTAACTTCACCTTCAATTGCAACATTAGTCGACATCTTAGAGGCACTCGGCACGGATTTAAGCATTTTCTTTAGTGGAGACAACGATGAAAAAATCGTCTTTTCACCGGACGACATCTTTGAAAAAATTGATGATGAAGCCGGCCATCGCATTAGCTGGTTAATTAGCAATTCACAAAAAAATGACATGGAACCAATTATCGTTGAGATTAAAGCACATGGTGTTTTTGCTGACGAAGACGCACATGAAGGCGAAGAATTTGGCTATGTATTAAATGGTAAAATAGAGTTGCAATTAGGCCAACGCATCTATAAAGTCAAAAAGGGCGAAAGCTACTATTTTAATTCTAATAACCAGCATAAAATCTCAAACCCGTACAACCGACCGGCTGTCATCTTAACCGTTAGCACACCGCCAAGTTTTTAATTTGGTTTACTGATATTTTGGCTGTAGGGAGAACGCATGACTAAAATAATCGAAACAAAAAACCTCAATAAGATCTATGGCAACGACCACGTCGTCAAAGACCTCAATATTTGGATTAAGCAAAACCAGTTTTTAACACTGCTGGGGCCGAGCGGCTGCGGCAAAACTACCACTTTACGAATGATCGGCGGCTTTGAGGCCCCTACATCGGGTGATATTTTCTTTATGGGTCAACGCATTAACGACGTGCCACCCTATCAAAGACAGATTAACACCGTCTTTCAAAAGTATGCCTTATTTCCGCACCTTAATGTCTACGACAATATCGCCTTTGGCTTAAAGATTAAAAAAGTTGATGAAAAGAAAATTGCCAAGGCGGTTGGTCGAATGCTTGAACTGGTCAATCTAAAAGGACTAGACAAACGCAAGATTACCACGTTAAGCGGTGGCCAACAGCAGCGTATTGCCATTGCGCGTGCGCTGATTAACGAACCGAAAGTGCTATTGCTCGATGAACCACATGCAATTAGAACTAAAGGAAATGCAACAAGAAATCGGCATCACCTTTATCTATGTCACGCACGACCAAGAAGAGGCACTTGCCATGTCCGATAAAATTATTGTAATGAATCATGGCGTCATTCAACAAATCGGCACGCCAACCGACATATATAACGAACCGGAAAATGCCTTTGTGGCCGACTTTATCGGCGAATCAAATATTATCGACGCCACCATGCTGGAAGATTACCGCGTTGCCTTTATCGGCCGTGAATTTACTTGCGTCGATAAAGGCTTTGCCAAAAATGAAGCCGTTCAAGTCGTATTGCGTCCCGAAGACATCGTCTTATCGAGTAACAGCGGGCCACTGATGGCCGAGGTGACCTCGTTGGTATTTAAAGGCGTCCATTATGAAATGTGGATTGAGTTTGAGGGCATCGAGTGGCTGGTTCATTCGACTATCGCCAAAAATATCGGCGAAATGGTCAGTGTTAGTTTTCAACCGGAAGACATTCACGTTATGAAAAAGGTGACCGCTGATGAAACGTTATAGCACAACACCCTATTTGCTTTGGATGACGCTTTTTGTCGTTATTCCGATTGCCGTCATTTTCTTTTACGCCTTTGCAAAAGTTGACAATGGCATCACTTTTAGCACAGAGGCAATACAGCGACTGATCGATCCCGATGTGGTAGAAATCATGTTACGCTCATTTTGGTTAGCGCTGTTGGCAACGCTGCTTTGCCTGTTAATTGGCTACCCGGTCGCCTATATGATGAGTAAGGCATCAACTCGTGGCAGACAAATGCTCGTGGTCTTAATCGTGCTGCCGATGTGGATGAACTTTTTACTGCGCACTTATGCTTTACAGTATCTACTCGGCCCAACCGGTCTAATCAATAGCCTAATTACGGCGCTTGGTTTTAAAGCGCTACCATTACTATTTAACCAAGGCGCGGTACTGTTTGGCATGGTCTACAATTATATACCCTTTATGATTTTACCAATTTACACCGTCATTAGCAAAATGGACAAACGCCTAATTGAAGCGGCCGAAGATTTGGGGGCAACCAAACGCTTGGTCTTTCAACGCGTTATTTTGCCACTGTCGATGCCGGGCGTTTTATCGGGCATTACGATGACTTTTATGCCAGCTGTCAGCACCTTTGTCATCTCTGCCCTATTAGGCGGCGGCAAACAAGACTTAATTGGCAATTTGATCGAACGACAGTTCACGCTACTGTACGACTGGCACTTCGGCTCACTGTTATCATTTGTGCTGTTACTGCTAATTCTGCTGTTAATGAACGTGATTAACAAACTGGACGACGCCAGCGAAGGTGAGTTACAATGAGTAAATATTTAGATAAAATTTATAACACAACCGAAAACCGACTATTTCAAAAGGTGTATCTGGCGCTGTTCTACTTGATACTGTACGCGCCCATCGCGGTATTGATCGTCTTTTCTTTTAATGATGGCAAACGCAGCAAATGGCAGGGATTCACCCTAAAATGGTACAGCGAATTATTTAAGGATACCATGATTATGAAGGCGCTCTATCACACTTTGGCAATTGCCTTGTTGGCGGCAATTATCGCCACAATTATCGGCACGCTGGCCGCCTATGGTATCTATAATTACCGTAAAAGATGGCTAAAGCGCACTATATTACACCTCAACAATATACCGATACTAAACCCCGATATCGTTACTGGGGTTGCGCTTATGGTTTGGTTTGCACTGCTGTTTAACAAACTGCTAGGCGTTCGCAACGGCTTTTTAACGCTGTTAATCGCTCATATTACCTTTTGCATTCCCTATGTAATACTATCGGTATTGCCCAAGTTAAAACAATTGCCGAAGGATACCGTTGAAGCGGCACTCGATCTCGGCGCAACACCCTGGCAGGCTTTTTATAAAGTGGTGCTGCCCGATATTATGCCCGGTATCATCTCCGGCGCAATGATTGCCTTTACGCTATCCATCGACGACTTCGTGATCAGCTTTTTCACGACCGGCAGCGGCGTGCAAAACCTGTCAATTGCCATTTTTGCAATGGCGCGCAAAGGTATCAGCCCCAAGGTTAACGCCCTATCGGCGTTGATGTTTACAACCGTTATTATCATGATGATAATTATCAATAAACGCACCAAGATTGAAGATATTTAGGGAGAGGAACTATGAAAAAAGTAATTGCCACTATTTTAATTTTATGTATTGCCTTTGCCGTCAGCGCATGCGGTGGTAGCAACACACAACAGCTCTACGTTTACAACTGGGGCAACTATATCAATCAAGATTTATTGACCGAATTTAGCGAAAAGACCGGCATTGAAATTATCTATGAAGAATACGCCACCAATGAAGATATGTATGTCAAACTTAAAAATGGCGGTTCGCAATACGATGTCATTTTTCCATCTGACTACATGCTGGAAAAGATGATCAAAGAGGATATGCTTGAGCAAATTGATGTTACGCAGCTTAAAAATTACGATAATATCGGTGCTCAGTTTAAGAATTTGCCTTATGATCCAACCAACAGCTACAGCGTCCCCTATATATGGGGTACGGTCGGCATTTTATACAATAAGACGCTGGTCGACGAACCGGTTGACAGTTGGTCGATTCTATTCGACGAAAAATACAAAGGGCAGATCTTAATGCTCGATTCGCAGCGCGATACGTTGATGATTGCCTTAAAACTACTTGGCTATAGCATGAATAGTCGCTCTAAAGCAGAACTAGATGCCGCCAAGCAATTGCTAATCGACCAAAAAGAACTGGTGTTATCCTATGTCGTCGATAACGGCAAAGATATTATGATACAAGATGGCGCCGCTTTTATGCCGGCCTGGAACGGTGATGCAGTCGAATTTATGCGCACTAATCCCAACCTGGACTTTGTAATTCCCAAAGAAGGTACAAACTTGTGGTATGACGTGATGGCAATTCCAAAAGGCGCCGCCAATAAAGACGCGGCAATGCAGTTTATCGACTTTATGTTAGAGGCCAAAAACGGTGCCGCCAACGCTACAGAAATCGGCTATGCGACGCCAAATAGCGCCGCTTTCGAACTGCTTGATGAAGCAACCCAAAATAATAAAATCGCCTATCCTGACACTGCACAGCTAAAAAATAGCGAAGTATTTAGTGATCCGGGCGACTTTATTGAAGTTTATAACGAAATTTGGAGCGAACTTAAAATGAATTAATCAATCGCTAAAATGTGCCAATAGCGGTTCAACCACTGGACCTAATTTGCTGTTAAACAACAAATCGGCCCGCCGGTCATACGATGTCTTGCTGGCATTGATTAAAACCAGCTTGTCACCGCGATAATAATCGACCAAGCCGGCCGCCGGATAGACCACTAATGAAGTGCCGGCGACGATTAGCATATCAGCAGCACTGATATATTGCACCGCTTCATTTAAGACCGCGCCGTCAAGTGACTCGCCATATAAGACGACATTTGGCTTAATTATACCACCGCACTGACAGCGCGGCACGCCGGCCGTTTTCTGATCGGCTTGACGCACAGTTGGTAAATCGAACGACGCCTGACAAGTCGTGCAATAATACGAAGTCGTACTGCCGTGTAATTCTAATACTTTTTGGCTGCCGGCCAATTGATGTAAGCCGTCAATATTTTGTGTAATGACGGCTTTTAACTTGCCGATTTTTTCTAGCTGTGCCAATAACAAATGCGTCGCATTGGCACTTGCCTCATCGTAAATCATATGCTCAAAATAAAACTGATAAAACTGCGCGGTATGCCGATTGAAAAAATCATGCGACAAAATCACCTCGGGTGGTATCTGATTGCCCATTTGATAGAGTCCGGTCGCACTGCGAAAATCGGGAATACCGCTCTCAGTTGACACGCCGGCACCGCCAAAAAAGACGATATTATCACACTGTTCAATCCATTTGATTAATTGATTTAACATAATCTCCCCCTCGCATCAAAGCGTCAAATCTTCTTTTGCATAAATAAGTTCTGTCTTCATTTCAGCAAGTGCTGTATCAATTAACTGTTGCATTGGATAAAGCGCTTCGGAACGTTTAATGTTTGCAGTACGCGGTTTGGTAACCACCCGCTTTGGCAAAAACACCGTACAACAATCTTGATAGGGTAAAATCGACGTTTCAAATGTATCAATCTGTTCAGCAATGCGTACGATATCGAGTTTATCCATGGCAATTAACGGCCGAAATACCGGCAGCGTCGTCGCGTCGGTTGTCACATTGATGCCCTCGATAGTCTGTGAGGCAACCTGCCCTAAGCTCTCACCGGTAACCAATGCCTTACAACGTCTGTCAGTTGCCAGACGATTGGCAATCGTCATCATGGCGCGGCGTGATAAAATTGTCATCTCATCAGCCGGACAGTGTTCGCGTATCGCCAATTGAATATCGGCAATATTGACGCTGTGTAGTCTAATCGAACCGGTATACTGCGCTAATCTGCGCGCCAACTCCACCACTTTATCATGCGCCCTTTGCCCTGTATAGGGAAAACTGTGATAGTGTACCGCCTCTATTTCTAAGCCGCGTCGCGCCATTAAATAACCGGCAACCGGGCTGTCAATGCCGCCCGACAACAGCAAAAGGCCTTTGCCGGCCGATTTATAGGGCATACCGCCCTGCCCGGCGATAACTTCGGTATAAACATAACCGCTACCACGCACCTCGATATTGCAAATAATATCAGGATTATGCACATCGACCGTAACAGTGCTAACGGCACGCAAAATGCGCCCACCGACCTGACGCGAAATCTGCGGTGATTGCATGGCAAATTTTTTATTGGCACGCCGCGTTTCAACCTTAAAGGTAAACGCGCCGCGCTGCTTTGCCAGCTGCTTGATTTGGCGCACAGCACAGGCGGCAATCGCCTCTAAATCGAGCTCGGTCTGCTCAGCCGGCGAATAAGAAACGACGCCAAACACTTTGGCAAGACGCTGACTTACTTCAGCTGCTAAAGCAGAGGGACAATAAACAAATAGCCGACCATATTCACGACTAATCGCGATATCTTCAATTTCATCTAATATTTCCTTGATATTTTTAACAAGACGCGTCACAAAATCCTTTTGATTTTTGCCCTTTAACGCGATTTCGCCGTAGCGAATAACGAATAGCTGCTTGACCAATGTTTCCTCCTAGTCTACAATTCTAAATTGTAATGTATTGATTATAAGCGATTGGTACTTAATGTAAAAGCCCTTTTTGTTACGCTTAAATATTTAACAGTCTTTTAATTGTCTTTTCAATTATAGCTAACGCCCGCTCGCAGTCGGCCGCACTGGTCAATAATGACGGACTAATGCGGATAACGCCCTCGCTAAAATCTCTTTCTAAATGAATGGCCTTAATGACATGCGAAATGGTCTGCGCCGCATTGCTATGACAGGCCGAACCGGATGACACAATAACGCCGGCTGCTTCTAAAGTATGTAAGATCACTTCTGATTTTTGACCTCTAATCGCCAACGCTGTAATATAGGGCGAAGCATTGTCAATACTACCCAAAAACCGACAGTTCTTTTCACCAAGTTGGGTTGCTAAATCTGCTAAATCGTGCTTAAATTTTAGAATGACTGCACCCTGTTCGGCTCGCTTAGCAGCCGCCAATGATAAAGCTTGGGCCAGACCGGCAATACCGGCGACATTTTCAGTGCCAGAGCGTCGGCCGGCTTGTTGTCCGCCACCCAAGATAAACGGCGCCAACCGATTTTGGCTGTTGTCAATCAACAAACCAACCCCTTTGGGGCCATGAAACTTGTGTGCTGAGGCCGTTAACAAATCGACGCCCAGTGCAGTTACATCAACTGTTAATTTACCAATGGCCTGCGACGCATCGCTGTGTAACAGGCCGTGATAGCCGGCAGCGCGCAATGCACGATTGATATCAGCCAACCGACTAACTGTGCCCAGCTCATTATTGACCAGCATAATGCTAACCAGCGCTGTATTCGGTTTTAGCGCCGCCAAAACATCGGCCGGATCAACCCCTAGTTTAGCATCAAATGGCAAATAACTGACCGAATGACCCAATGTTTCAAGGTATTTAAAACAATTTAAAACCGAGGCGTGTTCAACCTGTGATGTAATAAAATGGAGCGGTTTTTTTGCCGTCAAAAAATTTGTATTCA
>PDWI01003168.1_pt1 | contig 32118 bp, 27 predicted proteins | sample 1430891 | NCBI WGS metagenome assembly PDWI01 (sample SAMN01162508, study PRJNA174530) | Oral metagenome, whole genome shotgun sequencing project. | biome: Marine environment; feature: Marine mammal; material: Swab sample of the gingival sulcus; isolation source: swab sample of gingival sulcus... | reverse complement strand
TCTTGCCCAAAATCATTCAAACCGTAGACACCACTACGCTTTTCATGATGTTTGGACAACCTTCTTTGTCCTTTTTCCCGAAAATTCCATTTACTGGTGAAATATCCGGGCTAGGCGCCGCTTCATCGTTGCGCCCAGCGTCAAGCACCAAACTCGTAAATCCCCACTCTCTGGCAGTACGCCCCGGGGGTGCGCTATACTGATACTCAAGTATCGACTTACTCAGGACATGTTAGCCCATGCTGCGCCCAGTTTTAGTATCTATTGCCGCCACATTTGTGGCCAGCCTCACAGTTGTCAGCGCGCCAACCCATGCGGTGCCTGTCGGCACGACGCCTTTTGTGGGCGAAGACTTTCAGGGACGTCCCTGTCATGGCCGCAAAGAAAACTACGGCCCTTTCGACTATCTGGAACGCGCCAACCTGCCAAACGAGCTCGGTGTGGTAGAGAGACACCACTTTAACTCCGATGTAGAGCACTTGATTCGCGGTCAAACTTCGCCCACGCCGATGGGTGATATTTCCTATACTTTATACGCGTGGCCAAATCATCACCGCGCCCTGTACAGTGCGATTCGGTTTCGCATGCAGGGTTATCCCGAATATCGCGTTCCCGATAATCGAAAAATTCCGACTGCGGAGTGTTTTTTACAACGCGCCATTCAATTTAGTCCGCGCGATGCGACCACCTATATGCTGTATGGCATTTTATTGCAGCGCACCAAACAACCGGAAAAAGCGCTACAACAGTATCGTTTAGCACACAGTATTAACTCCAAAGACACTCAGATCATCTACAATATGGCACTGGTGCTGATTGAACTCGGTAAATTGGATGAAGCCCAGAAACTGGCGGACCAGGTCTACGCGACAGACTTCCCCCTCAAAGGCTTGAAGAAACGCCTGGATCAGGCCCTAGCAGCGCAAAACACTGACAGCACTGCAACAACGGAGGAAAAGCAGGCAAAGCCAAAAACGCCGCCCAACAAGAAAATAAAAGACTTATTTTCCCAGAGCCAGTAGTGACCAATCCCGGGTTTCGGTAAATAACTGCTCGCGCCAGTGAGAACGGGAAAAGGTATGGTCGGCGTCGGCCATATCGCTGAATTCAATGCGCTGATTGAGGTCCGAGTTCTGCCATAGGGCTGATTTGCCAATAAAGTCTTTGAACTCCTGGGCGATGTAATCATTGCCGCTGGTCAGCACATACACCCTACCCGAATACAGTATCAAACTGCGTGTAAGGCGCTCGGGAAGCGGCAGTGCAACCAGGTTCGCCTCATCAGCAGCGCGTTTTTCACTTTGACTGCCTTTGCGCGCATTCGACACCAGACCCAACCAGCCCTTAACAGAACGAAGCAGAGAAAAATCACCACTTTTAACCTTGTGCCAGAACTCGGGATCGCGCAAACGCTCCCAGTAGTAATGCTTGAGATAAGTCTGCGCTTGACCGGCTTCCGTGCGAACCCAGGGATTCACCATAAAAATACCATCGACGCGATCATCATTGTGCGCGTAAAACGCCGCCGCCGAGGCGGATTCACATTCGCCCCAGATCACCACACGCTCAAGGCTTGGATGCTCTTTAAAAAACACATCAATCGCAGCACCAATATCTGCGCCCATATCCAGGAAGCCCTTGCACTCCCCTTCGCTGTCACCCGTACCGCGATGATCGAAACGCAGTGTGGGCATACCCGCAGCCGCCATTTGCCGACCCAGGGCAATAAACTGACGGTGCGCACCCACACGAAACTGTGGCTGCGAGCCTTCACAATCAAATACCACAGGGCGCTCAGCCACGACCTTCTCCTTGCTCAGCAGTCAACAAAGCCGCGGTGGCATCCACCAGGGCCGGTGCCAAAGTGCGTTCGTGCGCCTGCCAAAAGGCGAGGCCAATAATTTCATGGTGATTGACCTGTGCACCAGCCTGGCGCCATTTATCCATCACCGTTTTATCGCCGCGGGGTGTCTTGCGCTCGGCACTTGCCAGCACGGTATACCAATCTACCGGTAGTGCTAATTGCGTCATATGCGCATTTAAGCTCGCCGCCTGCAAGCCCTTAAACAGCCCTGGGGAAATATCGTAACCCGCCACCTGAATGCTGTTGCCATCATTGATTTCCTGCTCCAGCGCTGCGGTGGAAGTAGCGGTTTCATCACGCCCTATGGAAGCCGCGATTTTAAGGCGCAAAAACTGATTCAGCGCCACCTTACCACTGGCCACAGGCTGCCAAAACACCAGATGCTCAACTGGAGCCCGCTCTGCCGCAGCCGCCGCCAACATCGCTCCCAAACGAATACCGAGCAAGGTCACGCGCTTATAGCCCAGCTCGCGGGCATGATGAATGGCCGTTACCATGTCATCCGTCCATTGCTGCCAATCACCATCGACAAAATCACCGGCGCTATCACCGGTGCCATAGGGGTCGACAATCAACATGGCATGCCCCGCAGCGGTAAGCTGATGCGCCAACAGGGTCTGCATATAGCGGCAGCGATTCATTTCCTCGGCAAAGGACGGCACGACAATTGTGCAAGAGGCGTTTTCCGCAAAGTTCCTGGGCTTGTGGTGCAGAGCAAACAGCGCGCCGCGGCTGCCCTCAATAAAACCTGGCTGTAACAAACCGGTGCTGTTCATCAATCCAGTTTCTGCTCAACAACAACCGTGAGGCTGCCCACAGTGGCAAACACATCGGCGTTCAGCTCATCGTCGTCAAAGGCCACACCAAACTCTTCCTCAAGCGCCGTCACCAGAGACACCACGGCAACGGAATCAAACTCGGGAATCGCGCCGAGCAAGCCGGTATCAGCGTCAAAATCATCGGTCTGGCCATTGAGCATCAGCACATCGTCGATGATCTGGATAATCTCATCTTGTAAACTCATAGGGTTTATCCTAAACGTAAAAGGCCGCTATTTTGCCAGTTCCAACCCCGCTTGAGTAGCACGGGTTGGTGATTTCGTAAATCATTACATTATGTCTAAACCAGAACCTCTACCGGCGGGGCGTGGGATAGAAACAAATGCGGACTGGCGGTAAAGCCATAAGCACCGGACTGAAACACCACCAGCAGATCACCCACCTGCACGTCGGGCAGCGGGTACTTATCCGCCAGTATATCCAGCGGGGTACACAGAGGGCCCACTGCATTCACAACATCTAAGACCTCCTCGGCCCCATTGCCCACGCGATTGCCGATGCACACAGGGTAGTTTTTACGAATCACCTGGCCGAAATTGCCCGAATTCGACAAATGATGATGCAGACCGCCATTACACACCGCAAAAGTTTGCCCGCGGGATTCCTTAACATCGACCACTTTGGAGACATAGACACCGGCCTCACCCACCAGATAACGACCGAGCTCAATCACAATTTCCGCCTCAGGCAACTGGGGCTGGTACTGATCGAGCAGTCGCTGTAAATTCTCTGCCACGGGGGCAAGGTCGAGGTGACTTTCGCCGGGAAAATAGGGGATACCGAATCCCCCGCCGATGTTTAGCCAGGTAATCGGACAGGGTGCATAGGCAGCCAATTGCACCGCCAACTCAAAGGTTTTGCTCTGCGCTTCAATTAAAGCTTCTGGCTTTAAGTTTTGTGAACCAGAGAAAATATGAAAGCCCTGGAAATCCAGGGCATCAGCAAGCTCCCCGATACGGCTTAGCAGTGCTGGCACCAACTCGGCGTCCACCCCAAAGGGTTTGGCGCCACCAGCCATTTTCATACCCGAAGTTTTTAGCTCAAAATCCGGATTCACCCGCACCGAGACCGGCGCGCGCACACCATCTTCGCGGCTTATCGCGGCAAGGCGCTCCATTTCCGAAGCGGATTCCAAATTGACAATCACGCCCGCAGCCGCAGCGGCGCGCAGTTCATCGTCGCCCTTGCCGGGGCCGGCAAAACTGATATCCCGCGGCGCGATGCCAGTGTCCAGGGCGACACGCATTTCGCGCAGGGAGGCCACATCCAAACCATCGGTTAAACCCGCCATGTGTTGCACCACAGCGGGCATGGGATTGGCCTTCATTGCGTAGTGCAGATGCACGGCATCTGGCAACTGCTCGCGCAACTGGGCGACTCGCTGACTCAGCAACTGCCGGTCATAAGCGTAAAAAGGCGTTTGTCCCACGCGATTGGCCAGCCTGTCGATGGGCACACCGCCAACCTGCAAGACCTTATCGACCACCGCAAACTGATTCATCGGCACATGCCGGGCGGGTTTCTTACTCACTGGAGGGCTCCTTAAACAAGTCCTGATAACGCGTAGACAGAAGCTTGCGATCAATTTTTCCGTTTTGGTTGTGGGGCATATCGTCAATAATAAACACCCGCTGGGGCACCATATAACTGGGTAACTGCTTGCGGCAGTGTTTGATCAGCATATCCTCTGTCAAACCTTCACCGGTGGCTACCACGGCGATGGCCTGCCCGAGCATCGGGTGTGAAAGCCCCATGGCCGCCACCTCGGCCAGGGTCGGCAGCTCGTACAAGGCTTCTTCCACCTCGGAGGGACTGACCCGATAACCCGAGGTTTTAATCATGTCATCCATGCGACTGATAAAATACAAATAGCCTTCACTATCGCGGCGCACTTGATCGCCAGACCACACCGCCAGCTCCTCCAGCACCAGACCGGACTCACGCCCAGGCGTGGGCTTAAAGCGCTCCGCAGTTTTGACGGGATCATTCCAATAGCCCAGCGCCACCAGAGAACCGCGGTGCACCAGCTCACCCGGCTCATCGTCATCACACAGGCTGCCATCGGGGCGCACCACCATCACCTCGGCGTTGGGGATGGCCTTACCCATGGAGTCCGGCCTGTTATCTAACTCCTCTGGGGGCAGATAGGTCGAACGAAACGCTTCGGTCAAACCGTACATCAAATACACCTGTGTATCAGGCAAGCACTCACGCAGGCGCTTGGTGGTAGCCCGAGGCATAGCACCACCGCTGTTGGTAATATAGCGCAGGGTCTTGCGCGCTTGCTCCGGCCAATCCAGTGGCGCCAGTTGATTCCAAAGTGGCGGCACCGCCGCGAGTCCGGTAATGCCCTCGCGTACCACTGCCTTTATCACATCCCGCGGTAACAGGTAATCCATCAATACTACGGTCGCACCGACCGAAAACGCCGTAGATAACTGACTGAAACCGTAATCGAAACTAAAGGGCAGCACCGCGAGCAATTTGTCATCTGCGGTGTTGCGCAGATAACTGGCCACACTGTGCGCACCGCAGACCATATTGCGATGCGATAGTACCACCCCCTTGGGATTGCCGGTGGAACCCGAGGTGTAAAAAATGGCGGCCACATCCGCATCGATGGAAGGACAGGGCGGCACATCTTGCCCCTGTCCGACAAAATCCGGCCAGGCAATGACGTTCAAACCGTCAATATCCGGGGCAGTATCTTCAATAACCACCACTGCCAGCAAATCCGGGCAGTTTCTAAGGGACTCAGCCAGCGGTTTTAAACGCACGCTGGATGTTATCAGCACCTTAACCTGGCAGTCTTTTAGAATATAGGAAACCTGTTGTGGTTTCAGCACAGGGTTTACCGGCACAAAAACATTGCCAGAGAGTCCTGCGCCAAAAAAACCAAACACAGTTTCAGGTACTTTAGGCAAAAATACCGCGACGCGCTCGCCGCGCCCAAGTCCGCATTGCAACAAACCCGCGGCAACAGCGGCAATGTTGTCCTGTAACTGCCGATATGTAACACTGCGGTCTTTACAAACCAAAGCCGTCGCCTGCGGAGTCAGTTTAGCCTGCTCTGACACGAGGCGCGGTAATAACTGCGTCATAAATCTGTCCTTCCTATCGCAACACCGAAAGCGCAGCGAATTATAACCCCAAGAAACCGCGAAACACCCTCATTTACCCAACCGAACGCAAGCAATGTGTAATATGTCACACCAGCCGCCTCGACCTGTAACCTGAATACCGTTACCCTAGTCCCCGAATGTTAAATCTTGCGCGATTTCAACACTATCTGCCCCACACCGGTTTTCGTGTTGATACCGCCAACACCCTCTAAGAGCCCGAACATGAGAGACATTATCGTCACACTGTTGGTATTTGGCAGCTTGCCATTTATCTTTCGCCATGCCTACGTGGGCATCTTGATGTGGTCCTGGGTCAGCTACATGAATCCCCACCGCCTGGCGTGGGGTTTTGCCCAATCCATGCCCTTTGCAGCGATTATCGCCGGGTGTTTGTTTTTGTCCTTCCTGGCGTGCAAAGAACGCCAAACCGTGCCGTTAAATGCCACAACCTTCGTCTGGGTGTTGTTTGTCCTGTGGATGGGCATTACCACCCTCAATGCCGTTTATCCCGACCGCGCCCTGGAAATGTACATTCAGATCCTCAAAATTCAGGTCGTAACCTTCATGACCATCATGCTGATGACCGATGCCCGTAAACTCAATTTACTGATTTGGGTCATCGTGGGTTCAATCGGCTTTTTCAGCGTCAAAGGCGGCATTTTCACGATAGTAACCGGTGGCGCCTTCCGGGTGTACGGCCCTCCCTACACTAACATCTCTGAAAACAACGCCTTGGCGGTGGCAATTTTGATGATTGTCCCACTGATGTTTTATCTGCGCAAAGTCACGCCAAACATATGGGTTAAGCGCGGTATGCTCCTCGCCATTGTACTCAGTCTTGCCGCCGCGTTGGGTTCGCAATCGCGCGGCGCATTGATAACCCTGGTCGCCGTGGGAGGCTTCTTCTGGTTAAAGTCCAAGGGCAAACTCATTACTGGCGCGCTGATGCTTGTCGCAATAACAGTGTTTATTCCATTGATGCCAGAGAGTTGGCACGAACGCATGGACACCATCACCAACTACGAGCAGGACGTCTCGGCCATGCAGCGTATTAACTCCTGGCAATACAGCATGAATATTGCCGACGACCGCTTTACTGGTGGTGGCCTGCAGTCCTGGTCAAAAGAAACCTTTGCAGTTTATGCACCTTACCCCCAGTGGGTTTACGTGGCGCACAGTATCTACTTCTCGATCATTGCCGACCACGGCTGGCCCGGGCTGGTCATGTTCCTGCTGATTCTGGCTCTGACCTGGCGCAATCTAAGTCAAACCATCAAACGAACCCATCACGACAGCGATGCCAATATGCTGGCGCGCATGCTGCAGGTGTCACTGATTGCATATATGTCCGGCGGCGCATTTTTAAGCCTGTCCTATTTTGACCTGCCCTGGCACATTATCGCCATTGCAGTATTGATGTCAGCGCGCCTGGAAACCCTGTGGCCAGAGGAAGCCTCCCATCGGGCAGCCCCTGAAACCAACACTGCGCTATCTCGCCCCAAATTTGGGACGGGTAACGCCCCAAGACCTTTGTGAGCGTATTAAATGACCGAGACAACACCGTTTTTCAGTGTCGTTGTTCCTACCCGTAATCGCGTAGAGTGGCTGCGCCGCTGCCTGCAGGGCATCTCCAAGCAGACCTATGACAACTACGAAGTCGTTATCGTTGACGATGGCTCTGATGCCGATGTGGCAGAGGCTTACACAGCCATGACCGCAGAACTTGGCGAGCGTTTTCGCTTGATCTTCGCCAACAGTGACAGCCGCCACCGTATGGGCCCCTCTGCGGTACGCAACTGGGGTATTGAGCAGGCACGAGGCGAATATATCGCCTTTTGCGACGATGACGACTATTGGATTGCCGACGACTTGCTCGCCACCGCCGCTACAGCGCTAAAACGCAACGGCGCGGATCTGTTCTTCAGCGACCAAAAAGCCGTGTCGGAGGATCGGACAATTTATGAAAGCAGCTTTCGCCGGGTGCGCGCTACCTTGCAAGAAAGTCAGCGGCTTAGCGAGTTGGACGTATACGCCATCGACGCGGCACAAATGCTGAGCTTTCCCGACTACGCCCACCTGAATATCACCATCGCGCGTAAAACTCTGCTCGACAAAATCGGCCGTTTTTGGCTGGAAACCCGCTACGCCGAAGATGTCGACCTGTTTGTACGCCTGTGCGACCAAGCCGAGGGCATCCTGTTCAGACCCACCGTCTGCTCGGTACACAATGCACCCATGAACCACAGCAGAGAATCCGCCTCTAAGGCCGTGGGAGATGTCAACCGCCGCCTGCTGGAGGGCTCGGTATACTGGCACTTGCTGGCGGTATGCAAAACCGATCCCGCGCTGTCGTATGCCACGGCCGCGTTAAATGCCAATAGCAAAGTGCTCACCGAAGAATTGGAGCAGGCGCAATCTCCCCGCGCTGCGGCGGCAGTAGCGCGCATGGCGTGGGGCGCGCAACCCACTTTTAAGTGGGGTCTCTATGCCCTGTTACGCAGCGTACAAGCCTGGCTAAAACGCTGAGGTTTCAGATTGATGAACAAGCCCTCTAAGGCAGCGTCTGCACTAAAACCTGTCGCGGCAGGCTTACTGCTGTGCGCGCTGGGATCCACCGCCTTCGATGCCTGGGCCAATCGCTGGGAGGAGTTTAAGCAGATTCGTCAAGGCAACAATGCGCCTGTAGACGACACCGCGAGGAACAGACCGATACACACGACGGACAAAACTACCAATGGTTTCACTGTCGTTTAAAAGGCGGCAATAGCAACTACAGCCCCTATGATTTCGACTACCCACTTAGCTACGTCACGCCGCGCGGCAGTGCATTCAGTGCGCAAAAGCCCGCTAGAGTGCGCATTACCCTGCACGATACCGATGCCAATCCCGACCACCGACAGCTCAGCGCACAAAGCCTGAGCCCGGCTCAGGGAGTTATCGATCTACTGCCTCGCGAACAGTCCTGGCAGGGTAAACCCGGTGGGAAATGGGTGTACTCTGGCAAAAACACGGGCTCGGTGCGCAATTATAACGGCGCGCAGATCGCCGCAGCAGTGGACTATCTGGTCGGCACCCACGGCAGCGCAGTGGATTTAAACAAGGGTTTACATCTGCGCGGCAGGGGCATGGGCGGTACCGGCGTTCTGCATCAGGCGCTTATTTTGCCGCGCTATCAGAGTGATATCGCCATTGTCGAAGCCGATGGCGGTTGGATGAACGCGCAAACCCGGCACAACGCTCTCAGCTCGCTGTGGGGCACAAGTGTTTTCCAAAACGTGGACTTTAAGCAGCAATGGCGCAGAGCCCAGAATATCCATTTCCACTACAGCGGCAGCTCTGACCCCGCCAGCTTTGATGCGGGTTTTATCGAGCAGTGTGAACGGCACAAAATTTCCTGTTCCCTCGCATGGTATCCCCCTGGCACCAGGCCCAACAGCAATAGCTGGCGGTTTTTGGCATCACTGTGGCAGGATGATCAGCAAAATGTCAGCCTCAATCGCGTTCTGCCTGTCATTACCAATAGCAGCGCCAATCATCGCGGCAGCAATGCAGGCTACCACAATCGCGGCATCAGCTGGCACTATGAAAACCTGGTCGATAGCACCCGTAAATTGCGCATTTCTCTTAAGTACACCGCCGCAAAAAATATCGGCAACGGCCTGCCCGACCAGCCCGATACGGTAAGTTTTTCTCTCACACCGCGCCACGTGCGTCATTTTCCACTGGTTCGGGGCAAATCCATACAATGGCGGTTTGGCAAGCAAAATGGCACCGCCACCGTAGGCAGCGATGGCCTGCTGACAATTGACGGGCTGACCCTCCGTAGCGGTGCCGGCTACACCGACCTGGTGCTGGTTGCCGACACTCCCCCGAGCCAAATCCAGAAAAACAAACCGGTCGGCACTGGCAAGCTGGTCCACCCGATTGTTTATACGCGCGTGCCACGGACGCACACTGCACACCACGTGTCCCTTAAGGATGGCAGGAAATACACCACAAATAAGTGGGACTATCTGGACGCTCTGCCCGAAGTAGGACGCATTCACGAAAAGTTTAACGGCCCTGGACAGCTGGTCATCCGTATGCCAAACGGCGATGAAAAAGTTATCTACGACTGCATGAAACGAGCCAGGCCCTGCGTACCCGCTGATCCAATGGTGTCATTTGATGGCACTAAAATCGCGTTTTCAGTTTACAGCTCCAACGGGCTGGCTCCGCCGTGGCCACAGGACAAAGGCTACCCCAACCGGCAGCTCAACGGCGTCAATGCCAAGGCGCGTATTCATATCTACGACATTGCGAGCGGCAGCCTAAAAGCCTGGCCACATCAGGGTAACAACATCGACATCAGCCCCGCATGGCTGCCCGATGGCAAGATTATGTTTGCCTCCACGCGCAACCCGATTTATCCACCAAAACTGCACCGGATTAACCCCCACCCGATAGAACCGCGCCTGTTTATTGCCAAAGCCAACGGCACAGAGGTCGTCGACATCAGTCCACACGAAGTTACCGGCGCTATGCACCCCTTTGTGATGAGCAACGGAGAAGTGGCCTACAGTTCACACTGGACCAGCCACAACCTGGCCTATGTGCACAATAACGGTAGTGTCAATTGGCCCGGCACCATCGCCAATTTTTGGAATATTATGGCTACGGATCGCCGCGGTGGCGACTTCAGGGCACTGCTTGGTGCGCATAAGAATCGCCTGAAAGGTTCCAATCCCAAAAGCCAAACCATTAAAGCGCTGCACTTTTTGGGTCAGCGTGCCAACGGCGACCTGTGCACGGTAAACTACTATCGCTCCAACAATTTGGGACTGGGCGATGTCGTGTGCTGGCCACTGGAAGAGAGCCATATCGAAGGTCCAGCGCCCCATTTTATCCCGCGCGGCCTCTACAGCGCAGCCACTTGGTCCACCTCGGAAGACAGCAACTCCTTAAAAGGCCCCGATGGCAAGTACCTGGGTAAAGTGGGCTGGCCAGAAGGCACCGCAGACAACCAATTGCTGTTATCGGTAGGTCGCGGCCAGTGCTCATCCATTTCGGCCAGCGTGCCGAAAACCCCCGAAAAACTGGTGAATGATATCGGCTGTGACGTGGGTATCTACAAAACCACGCGTATTCCCAGCACGCGGATGGGCGATCTCCGCAAAATCGCGGACCTACCCGAATGGCACGAATTCGGTGCGCGCAGCATCCGCCCACGGCAGGTTGCGATGCCCGAGCTAAGCAATACCGCCGATGGCAGCTGCGTAGCGACAAGTTCGGATGCTGGCAGTACCGATGCTCACAACTACAAGGGCTACAGATTCAACAATAATTTCGGCGTTACCTCCAACAACGGTGCAGAAATTCACGGTTTATCCCACGATGAACTGGCCGCCATTCGCTTTTATAAAGTGCTGCCACTGGCCAGCAAACGCGATAACCCGTTCAACCACACCGGTCACCGTCTAGCCCTGTTAGGCGACGCGCCTCTACTTGAAGATAAATCCTTTACCGTGCAACTGCCTTGTGACGTCCCCTATCTCATGGTGGGCCTGGATGCCAATGGCCGCGCTATCAAGCGCGATCAGGTTCCACAGTCTTTACGTCCCGGCGAAAAACGAGTCTGTACAGGCTGTCATTTGCACGGCAAAAAGGGGCGCCCCTACGAGCAATCGTTGGCCTTTACCGCCACGCCCAAGCGACTGCTTGACGCAAGCCCGGTGCCCACGTTTACCAAAGACATTAAACCCCTGTTACAACGACGCTGCGGCCAATGTCACAGTAGCGACGTGCCCATTGGTGATTACAACAAACTGGTGCTGGACTGGGCGCAAAAATACGTGCCAGATGAGCGTAAAATACGGTTTTCGCAATCAGCTAACCCCAACCGCGCTTTTGGTCTGCAAAAACCCTACAGCAGCAAATACGTCAATACCATGTACGCCAGAGAGAGCTTACTGTATTGGAAAGCTGCCAACCAACGAACAGATGGGCGAACCGACAGCACCTACAACAACGACATTGATTTCGGTGCAAATCACCCCACCAACATGACCACCAGGGAGTTAAAACTGCTTGGTGACTGGCTGGATAGCGGTGCCACGCGCTAATGATTAGAGATGAGAAACCTGAATGAGTCTGTCCACACATTCATCCGTTAGTCTGAGTATAGTCGCACGCTATATGACCCTGGGCTTGCAGTTTGTATCGACCCTGATACTGGCGCGCCTGTTAACACCCGAAGATATTGGTATTTACACCGCTGGCTTTTCCATGGTGGCGCTGGCGCATTTATTTCGGGACTTCGGTTTTAACCAATACCTCATCCAGGAAAGACAACTGACCAAAGACAAGGTGGAAACATCCTTCACTTTAAGCGTGTTCATTTCCTGGGGACTTGGCCTCCTGCTGTTATTAAGCGCACCCTGGGCGGCGCAGCTGGTAGGTGAGCCCAAGGTAAAGCTACTGGTACAGATGTTATCGGCGAATTTTTTCATTATTCCCTTTGGTGCCATTACCATGGCATTGCTGCGCAAGGCACTGAAGTTTCATATCACCGCAGGCATCGGCATTTTCACTACCCTGGCGGGGATGGCGGTAACACTGACCACGGCGTATAAGGGACACGGCTATCTCTGCCTTGCCTACGGCGCTATTACCGAAACTCTGCTTACGGCAATTCTCGCCTCCCTGGTAAAGACAGACAATGTGTCCCTGCGGTTTAACTTGAACGGCGCCAAGCATATTCTCGCCTTTGGCTCTGTGGTGGGCATCACCAATATCATTACGCATTTTTCAGATACCGCAAAAAACGTGATTATCACCCGCGCCATGGGGGCGGCACTGCTGGGCTTTTTCTCCCGTGCCGAAGGTGCCACCAAGCTGTTTGATATGATTTTCGCCAGTGCCATCAGACCAATAGTGCTGCCGCTGTATTCCGGGCTTAACCATATGCAGAGCCTGCTGCTTGATGCCTATTACAAAACCTGCCACTACGCTTTTGCCTTAGCGTGGCCATTTTTTGCGTTTTTGCTCATTCATACTGACACCGTCATCTTGACCCTGTACGGCGATCAGTGGGGCCCCGCCATCCCCCTGACTAGAATTCTCTGTATAGGCTTTATGTGCATACCGCCGGTAATATTTATTGACGCTTTGTTAATCGCCAACGGCACACCCAAAGCCAATATGAAAACTGCCTTTGCTTTTAACCTGTTACAGGTGCTTCTTTTAGTAATAGCAGGCATTTTTGGCACAATATACGACATCACCATACTGGTCTCAGCGATGGTTGCGGTGCGCACCCTGATGTACCTGGCAGTATTGCGCCGGGTTGTGGGCGTATCTCTTAGAGAGATGGCGACAATCGCTCTGGCCAATATACCCTGCTTACTCTTTGCCATAGTGCCAACAATTATTGCACGGCCCTTTATTCTAGAAACAAGCGATGTTTTGATAGTTCAATTCGCAATGCTTCTGGTGATCAGTGCGATAGGTTGGTTTGCTGCGCTGATACTGTCTGAACACGAGCTACTTGACGAACTGCTAAAACTTGCCCGCATACGTAAAGCACCTGTGCAGAGCAAAGCCTGAGTCGACTTATCTGCAAAGGAGGTTTCCATGAACATATACAACGCATTGCGAACCAAAGGGCTGCGCTTTCTGCCAAGGCGGTTTCACTGTTATTGCATCGGCGCGGCAAAAACAGCCACCACCTCCATTTCATCGATGTTTGAGGAAAATTACGCCACACAGCACGAACCAGACATCCAAAATACCAACCATGCGATTATTCAGTATTTAGAAGGCAAAACCACGTCAGCACAAATCTGCAATTTCCTCAAAGCGCGGGACAAAAAACTCTCGCTGGAGTTGGAGTCCACTCATTCCATGGCTTACGTGGCTAAAGAACTGGCTGAACTGTTTCCCCAGGCAAAATTTATTGTCACCGTGCGCGACCCGTATAAATGGATTCGCTCGCGTATTAACTTCCACCATCGCGTCAAACCGCCGGAGTGGGAAGAGTATCGCCAATATTTTTGGATGCGAAAGGCAAACCGCTACCCAGAACAAGAAGCTCTGTTACAAGAGCGCGAGCTGGCACCGCTGGACGTTTACTTGCGTCAATATCAGGAGCACTATGACTTGCTGGAGCAACACTTGCCCAGGGAGCGTTGCCTGTATTTAAAAACGGAGCATGTTTCACAAAGCCTTGATCAAATGACTGATTTTCTGGGTATAAAACGCGGCAGTCTGATCGACCGCGTGAGCAACAGCCAGGCTAGTAAGGAGTCGTTTATCAGTGATATTGATGATGACTATCTTAAGGCCAAAGTCTGGCAGAACTGCGAGCGTTTTATCCGCAGCTATTACCCTGAACTGATCAACGACAACAACATGCAAGGCGAGTAACGACATCATGAAACTGTGCTACTACCACAATGATGAAAAAAACTTCGGCGATGATTTAAACGCCTGGCTGTACCCGAAACTACTGCCCGGCATCGTCGACGGCTTCTGTGCCCACGGCGATGAATATCTGGCGCAGAACAACCGCGAGGCTGCCATTATTTACGGCATCGGCACGGTACTGGATCACCGCATCCCACCGCATCCCGTCAAGCATGTGCTGGGTTCCGGCATGGGTTATTATCACAAACCCGAGCTGGATGAACGATTTCGCATCCATTTTGTGCGCGGCCCAAAGTCCGCCACTGCACTTGGGCTCGCACCGGAAATCGGCATTAACGATCCAGCCATTATGCTCACTCAATTTATCGAGCGACCCGGTCCAAAACACAAATACACCTTAATCATGCACTGCGATACCGCCAAAAGCGGTTACTGGGAAAATATCGCCAAAACCTGCGGCTTTAACTATGTTGACCCACGCGCAGATGATCCTGTTTCTGTGGTGCATGAACTGATTTCGTCGGAACACGTTATTACCGAATCACTACACGGTGCAATCATTGCCGACGCCTTCGGCATTCCCTGGTTACCTGTCAGTGCCATGCCTCATATCAACACCTTTAAATGGCAGGACTGGGGCGAAGCTGTCGGACAACCCTATGAGCCAGTGCGACTCAGGCCCATCTTTGCCGCCAGTTCCGATGCTTTTTTGAAAAACACCATCAATAGCTTGAAGGCAAAACTCAATGCGGGAGCGCTTAGCAAAGCAGTGCAACACCGCTCATTTTATTTAAGTGATCGAGCCCGTCTGCAAAAGCATATCGACCTCATTGATGAGCGCCTTAAAAACTTCCGTAAAGAAGTGACAGGGGAGACTTGAAACAATCTGGGAACGCATCTGGCTTCAGCCCGTCTGTCACGAAGAAAAGGGGTGAATTATCCGGGTTAAACCCAGCCTTGCCTGTGCAAAAACAGCAACAACTCATCCGCCACCTGTAGATTGTGGGGCGGGTGATTAAAAAAACTGTGACGCTGACCGGGAACGCTCACACTCTGCACGTCTTTATTGTGCTCCAGCATTTTTTGCGCAAAACACTCGCCCTGTTTTTTCAAGGGGTCTTCGCTGCCGTAGAGCATAAAGGTCGGCGGTGCCTTGGAAAAACTCTGCTGCTGGGGCGACAATTGCCGACGCAGCCCCTTGCGCTCCAGCTCATCCACTAAGGCAATTTCGCCACGGGTAAATTCAAGTTCGGCGGTGACCGTGTACAAATCAAGCACAGGATTTAACAACAACATCAAAGCGGGCCTGGTCTTTAACTGCAACTCGTGTGGGGGCTGGCACAAACTCACGCAGGCCGCGAGATGCCCCCCCGCAGAATTGCCGCCAATCGCAATACGCTGCGAGTCGACTTCCCAACCCCTGGCACTGTCTAATAGGTAAGCAAAAGCATCGAAGGCATCTTCTACCGCACTATCGGGTGCAGTGCCCTCACGAGAACTCACCCGATACTGCGCCAGCGCCACGACCACACCCGCCTTTGCCATATGCCTGGCCTGGGCTTGAAACTGGGAGACACGCCCTTCCACCCAGCCGCCACCGTAAAAATACAGCAGCGCGGGCGATAGCTTGGCAGATTGTCGCGGTGGTGAATAAATATGTAACCACAAATCGCCTTGCGGCGTGGTTTTATAGCGAACTTTTTTGCGTCTTGGAAAACCCAATAAACGCGGCGCAAAAAAGTAACTGGCTGCGATAAAAACCGTCAATATTGTCAGCCAAAAGCCGTTCACGACTGCGAATCTAAGGCCTTTTTGATCGCCGCCACAGCTCGATCAATCTGTTTATACACATGACGATAAACGGCTTCGGCTTTGTTATAGGGGTCAACTATTTCTTTTTCATCACCGGCCACACCGCCGAGCAACAGCACTTTGCTACCACATTTCGGGTAACGCTGGGTAATCTTTGCAACCTGCTCAGCCTCCATGACAAAAATAACATCCGCCCAGTTCACCTGCTCTTCGCTTAAAACACTTGAGCGAAACGCATCAACGCTAAGCCCTCCATTTTTTGCGAGCGCTTGCATGCGCTGATCCATGGGCCTGCCGCCCACCGGATGAAAACCACTTGAACGAAACTGCGCAGTTTTTTCCGGCATGAGATGATTGGCCAGACAGTGCGCCAAAGCACTGCGATTGATATTGCCGTAGCACACCAGTAACACCCTGGCATCAGGTGTCAATAGTTGCTGATAACGCTCGGGGCTGCTGGCAGCCAAAATTGCGGCGCGCTCACGCTTTTCAGCGAAAATACCGCTCACCCGCTTCCAATAGCTTTTAATAATACGAACAAAATCTATCCAGCCCGGCTTGATGTCGCTCAGGCTCTGCGCGTCAAAATAGTGTTTCGGCGTAAAAATATCCAACCAATCCGCCAGCGCCTGCTTTTTTGTTGGAATGCTCACCAGACGCTGATCGGCGTCTTTGCGAATCACAGCCTCCAACCAGCCGAGATCCGCCGAGAGCTTGCGAACCTTTACCCCGCGCCGGTAATCGGGGATATCCGGCACCGCGCCTTGAGTATAAAGACCATACAACAACCAGGGAAAATCTGCGCCTGCGGCGGTGGCAAGTGGTAAAGAGCCCCAAAAACGGCCATTAATTTCAATGAAGATATAGCGCCCAGTATCGAGGTTTTTCTTAAACTCCACCATGGCAACGCCCTGCCAACTCAGGGCTTTTATCAGACGTTTGCTGGCTTGCAGCAACTCCTGATCGATTTCGGTGCTCATGCGGTAACTGGAACCACCACCAGTCAGAGGCATTTCATGTAAGCGTTGGTGCTGAAAAGCGTAGTGAACCTTACCGTCTTTGGCAATCAATTCGATACCGAAACCTTCTCCAGTAAAATACTCCTGCAACACCACATGCACTTCCTGCAAAAACTCAGCGCAATAGTTTTTCAGTTGTTCTTCGCTGTGTGCATAACGCACAGTAAGTGGTAGGCGCTGCGCGCTGTCGGATATGGAACGCCCGGGTTTTATCACGACCGGGTAGCTTAACTCCGCCAAAATAATGTTGAGCTGTTCCATGGAAGCTACCGACCAGGAACGCGGCAAACTCACCTCACAGGCTCGCGCAAGCTCGGCGATGTCGGCTTTATCCAGTACCGTTTCAAGCGCTTGCGGCTCTGCCATCATGACGCGCTGATACAGCTCTGATTCATTGCGCAATGCTCTGGCTAAAGGTACCAGCGTGCGCTCGGTTACCGGCAACACCAAGGCGCCTGGATTGTCCGCCAGCACCCGACGCACCCACGCGGTATAGGCGTCCGTTGCTGTGAGGGGATGCGGATATTTAAGGCTTGTCGTTGCGTAGCGAGAATAAGCGCAGATTGGCTTGTCATCGTGCGATGCCACAATCACCGGCACGCCTTTGCGACCCAATGAGCGCACAATGGCCAGCGCCGGCAAAGTATCACCATCTAACACCAGTACCGGTGCTTGTGTCCCTTCAGGCTTCATTGCTTGTGTTACTCCCTGTCTGATAAATCTTCTAAGAAACGGTGTCTGCCGACGATAAACCAACGCAATATCACAGCACTGTGGCACCTATCGCCCCAGTAGACCCCGCAGCCAATCACCCACCGTAGCTTTGCGCTGTTCGCTCAATAAACACTCTGTCTCGGCCATGGGAACCGAGCCATCAATAAAGGGGATTAAGCGGGTATCGGGACAGCTCGCCCCAGAGCGCGCACCGCTTTGCGTATCGATAGTAGCGGTGACAATGCCTTCGGGCATACGGTAGGCCAGTGATCGTTTTGAGGCCGCCGCCATAAAATCCGCCCACACTTTCAGCGCACCGGTGCTCCCTGTCAGTGATGTCGCGGCGTTATCATCGCGACCCAACCAGCTCACTGCCAACAGATCGCCACTAAACCCCGCAAACCAGGAGTCGCGCCCATCATTTGTAGTGCCGGTTTTACCCGCTACCTGAAAATCTGCGGGGAGCACCCCATACACAGCTCTGCCAGTGCCATTTCGCACCACATCGCGCATCGCAAAATGCAATAAATGCATGGCCTGCAAACTCACACTGCGTTCATAGTTTAAAGCGTAACGCTTAAGCGGCTCACCCTGACTGTCAACAATATCGCGGATCGCTCGCAGAGGGGTACGATAACCACCCGAGGCTATGGTCTGATACAGCGCGGCCACATCAAGGGGTGAAAAACTGCCCGCCCCCAAACTCAGAGAGGGCAATGGCTCTAAAGGTTGCTCAATGCCCAGGCGCTCCAGCATATCCACAACATTGTGCAGCCCCAGATCCAGGGCGAGGCGCGCGGTGGCCAAATTGTAAGAGTTCGACAAAGCCTCAAACAGCATTACTTCGCCGTGCTCCTGCCGATCGAAATTGCGCGGCGTCCAGACCTCACCGTTTTGCCCGCTAATAGAAAACGCGCTGTCATTAAGCAGGGTGGCCAGGGTATAGTTTTCAGGCTGTTCCAAAGCGGTTAAATACACCGCCGGTTTTAACAGTGATCCCGCCGGACGTTTTGCATCCAGAGCGCGGTTAAAGCCCGCATAACGCACGTCGCGACCACCTACCAAAGCAGCGACCTCGCCAGTATCGACTTTGGTGACTATCATCGCGCCTTGCATGGCATCACTTTTGTCGATGCGATCCAACACTTTGACCATCGCACGCTCAGCGGTGCGCTGTAGCAAGGGGTCAAAACTGGTAAATACCGACAAACCGCGACTGGTTAAATCCTGCTCGCGATAATCCCGGCGCAATTGGCGGCGTACTAAATCCAAAAACGCCGGAAAACTGTGGTGTATGGTTTTGCGACCGTTGAGCTGTAAAGGCATTGCCTTGGCTACCGCCGCCTGCTCCGGGCTGATCACGCCGGTCTCGCTCATCACATTGAGCACCACATTGCGCCGTTGCAAGGCGCGCTTGGGGTTGCGCTTGGGATTGTACAGCGATGGCCCCTTAATCAGGCCAATCAATAAAGCCTGCTGATGCAAACCCAACTGCTCAAGCGGCGTGTCAAAATAGTGTTGTGCACCAAGAGCGAGCCCGTGAATCGCGCGGTGGCCTTCCTGCCCCAGATAAACCTCGTTGACGTAGCTTTCCAGAATTTCCTCTTTGCTGTAGTGAAATTCCAGTAACAGCGCCATCAACAGTTCTTTGAATTTGCGCGTGTAAGAGCGCTCCGCAGTCAAATAATAGTTTTTTACCAGCTGCTGGGTAATGGTGGAACCACCGGCTACCACTTGCCCGGAACGCAGGTTGGCAATTGCTGCGCGAACCATGCCAGTGATGGAGAACCCCCAGTGACGCTCAAAATTGCGATCTTCCACCGCCAGCAGACCCTGGCGCACCGTCTCAGGCACATCACTTAGGCGCACCAGCAAACGGTCTTCACCGTGACTGGGGTAGATGCCGCCAATCTGTGCGGGATCGAGGCGCATCAGCTCGACGGTTTGCCCCTTGCTGCTCAGGGCGCTGACCGCGCCATTGTTGATAGTCAGGCGAATACGACGTGCCGGTTCAACATCATCATAAAACTGGAAGCCCCGGACATAGATGTCGTAGCGGTTTCCCTGGCGCAACACCTCGCCGGGATTTCTAAGCGCGGTCACCTGTTTGTAACCCAGCAATTTCAGTTCATAGCGAAGCTCATCACCGGTAAGCGGCCTGCCCTCGTACAGCTCCAGAGGCCGAGCATACACCCTGGCAGGCAACTCAAAGCGCTTATCGGCGAAGGTGGTGGTGATACGCGCATCCAAAAACACCAATCCCACACCGAGCAGCACCGCTGCGGCCAATGCCGCCTTGAGCAACACGCCGCCCAAACTTTTCAAAAACTTTCCCATGAGTACCAGTTTACCCCAGTGATCACCCCGTAAAAGCGGTATAAATTACATCGATAGGCCATTAGCAGACTCGCAAATGGCAGTTTCTATAAATACATTCTTTCAATTATGCACTCTCCCAGGGATAATACGCAGCCAAAACTAATACTCAAAGGAATGTTCATGAGCCGCACCTACGACATCTACAGCTTTGGCAACGCACTGGTCGATACCGAAATAAAAGTCAGCGAGGATGACTTAGCCACACTGGGTATCAAAAAGGGCATGATGTCTCTGGTTGATCGAGAGCGCCAGCTGGAAATCTTTGACCTGTTGAAGACCAATCTCGTCAAAGCCAATCGCGCCAGTGGTGGCAGCGCGGCAAACTCCGTCTATGCCGCAGCGCGCTTTGGCGCCAGTGCATTCTTCTCCTGCAAAATCGCAGACGATGCAGACGGAGCATTTTTCCTGCGCGATATGGAAAAAGCCGGGGTGAAGCACAACTACTTACTGCAACACAGCCCAGGCGACGGTGTTACCGGCAAGTGCCTGGTGATGATCAGCCCCGATGCCGAGCGCTCGATGAACACCTTTTTAGGTATTAACGAAGTTTTCTCCACCGACGAGCTGGTGGGCGAGGCTCAATCCGATGCCCGCTATCTGTTTATGGAAGGCTACGCCGTCACCGCAGAGGGCGCCTGCGAAGCGGCGACTTCCGCTATCGCAAAAGCCAAAGCTGAAGGCGTTCAAACCGTACTGTCCTTCTCCGATCCAGTCAGTGTTACTGTATTTAAAGACAATATGAAACGCGTGGTGGGCGATGGCGTGGATTTTATTTTCGCCAACGAAGTCGAAGCCATGGAATGGACCAGCACCAACACTGTGAAGGCGGCTGTTGAGCGCATGAAGAACCACGCCAAACGCTTTGCCGTTACTCGCAGCGGGGAGGGCTCAATCCTGTGGGACGGCAATGAATTGACTGAGATTCCCCCACACCGGGTACAGGCAATAGACACCAACGGCGCGGGCGATATGTATGCCGGCGCGTTTTTATACGCCCTGACGCGCGGTGAGAGTTTCCCCGTCGCCGGGCGCTTTGCCAGCCTCGCCGCCGGCACCATCGTAGCGAACTATGGCCCGCGCCTGGCGCCAGAGGGTTATAGCGCCCTGCGGGCGGAGTTTTTTGGCGACTGAATAGCCCGGTGGGTTCCACTTCGCGGCGCGGTCATACCGCGCTATGTTCCGATTTAACGATAGGCTCGTCGCGCTCGGTCAACCCGGATGCCTCACCAGTACGGCGACGCTTCTCCTATTATCTGTTGAATATCAGTTTACTGGTGAAATATCCGGTTACTGGTGAAACATCCGGGTTAAGTCAATATATTCCTGAAGTTTAGCCTCGGCATCGTCGCCAAAAAATATCTCGCAGGCCTCGCGCACGCCTGGCGCGTTGATAATTGTGTCGTGCTCCACTACCAGCGATATTTTCGAACGACGACGTAAAAAATCTTCCAGCTTGGTAATCATCTCCGAGCACGCGGCATGTTCTATCTCGCAACGCAAATACTCTGCGCTCTTTATTAACAGCTCGGCGTTGCGCGGGTCCTGGCGAATCGCCTCCAGCATACCCAATGCGCTGGCACCGTAGCGCCGCCACAAACGCTCGGTCAGAGGCTCGGATGAGGTCGGGTCAGTCATGCCGTCCAAGTCCATCAGTCTCGCCTGGTGTAAGAACTGATCGCGAATACTGTCTTGCGGCTCGCCGTACCACTTCTGCTGGCGATAGGGCACAGTAATCCCCATATCTTCGATATGCTGCACCACCTCCTCGCCCACGTTGATACAGTCGGTGAGCTTGCCGCCGAAAATGCTCAAGTAATGCTGTGCTTCGTTAATATCGATGGCGTGCTTGCGCGATAGAGCCACCCAATCTGCTTTTCCTCGCAGGCCTTTAATTGCTAACGGACGCACGCCGCAACGCTCGGCGATAATGTCCTGTTTCGTTAGGGGGTCATCCAATTTGAGCATGGAATTGGCATTTTTCAGCACAAATTCGCGCTCCTCATCAAGGATTGACACGTTTTCGCTATCAACCTGCGTGTCAGTCGTGCCGATACAGGTTTTTGGTCCCATGGGAATAACGAAAAACAAACGGCCATCACTGGCAAAAAAAGTCAGAATGTGTTTTTTTGGCGTCACTCGATCAACAATTAAGTGGATGCCTTTAGAAAACAAATGATGATGTTCAGTGTGCTGGGCGATTTTTTTGTTGTAATCATCCACCAGTGGTCCGCAGGCATTAACTACTGCAGTCGAACGCAACTTGTAGGTTTTTCCGCTGACAAGGTCTTTTATCTGGGTATGCCAGCGTCCATTTTCATATGTTGAATCTAAGGCCTCCACATAATTTGCAGCGACAGTGCCATTGTCCAAGGCGCCGCGAATAAAATTCCAAACAAAACGTGCATCGTTGTCGTACAAATAACAGTCAGAGTATTCAAGCCCCGCTACGGCATTGTCCGTATTAATGGTATCGTCTCGCGCCTTGAGTTGTTTTTTACTCAGATAGTGCGGCGCCTGGGTAAAAAAGCGGCCGATCACCCAATACAGCAGTGCGCCCATATACGCAAACAGCGACGAAAAACGAAAACCCTTTTCGATGGTTGCTAAAAACCGTATCTCCTTCACTGTAGAAGGGTAGCTGCGCATCAGGTGATTACGGCTCTTGCACAACTTGTTAACCAGAAGAAACTCCTGATTCTCCAGGTATTTAATCCCACCCCAGGCGAGGTTAGAGGAATTCGAGCTGGTTAGACCCGCAAAATCGCCCCTATCTACCAAGGCGACTTTCACCCCTTTGGCCGACAGTGCTGCGGCGGATACGGCACCATTAATGCCACCACCAAGAACCAATACATCAAATTCCCCGCCGTCAAGCCTGGCGATATTGCTCTGTCTTAAATTCATAGACCTTCTTTATTCCAACGTATTACTTTGTCATATTGTTGCATCGCCAGCGCTGTCAAAACATCAACAACAAACCCTATACCAGCCTGCAAAGCCGCTGCTTCTCTATCAGCGTTGCCAGTTCAGCGTTAACAAAAAAGTCAACAACCCAGCATCCCTCAGGGATAAACCGATTATACGTTTTTCATGCGCCTATAGATTGTATAATGGCATAGCTGTCGCGTACTAGCAGCCCGGCAAAGGATGCAACCATGCCCGAGCTAATACAAATGGAAACGACAAAGGACAGCGCTGAAAAAACCCCAAACGGCTAAACATGAGTTCGCCCGTGAACTAACATTTTCTTGGAGAATACCGTGCACGACATCAAGTTTTACATCGATATTATCGCAGAAGTCATAGAGCTGATTGGCGTTGCAACTATTTTTGTCGGTTGCATCTATGCGCTCTATAAATTTTCCAAAAGCTTTAGCAAGCAGAGCCAGGCCTATATTTTGGTGCGCCAGCGCCTGGGTAAAGCCATTTTACTGGGGCTTGAAATACTGATCGCCGCGGACATCATGGCGACTGTGGTTCACAAACCAACGATGGACGAAGTGTTGGTGCTGGCGATGATTGTTATCATCCGGACCTTCTTGAGCCTGTCACTGCAAGTGGAGCTGGACGGCCACTTCCCCTGGCAGCGGAAAACGCCCAAGGCCACAGATCAGGCCGATACTTAGCTCCGATAGCGCAGGCGGGTACCAAAATCCACCGATAGACGAATTTCCTCAGCGGATAGCTCCTTGGGAAAATACACCCCCGAGACCTTGGCATCCGCGAGACTGGCGCCTTCTAAGTTGGTATTGCGAAAATCGATACCCGACAAGTCGGCATTGCGAAAATACGCACCGCTAAAATCCAGGCCGTCAGCATTCATATTGCGCAGATCGCGACCGCGATAATCACCCGAACGCAACTCCGATACATCCATGGTATCGCGCGCCTTGTTAAACGCGGGAATATCCTCATTGCGCAGTAATCTATATAACGGATCCTTCTTAATAACCGGCTTAGTCATGAAAATCTCTCAGTCGACAGTTGGTAGCCCCTAAGCTTAAACCAAGCACTTGTCCGCTGTCACCGCTTGTCTTTGTTTGAATCGACTTCAAGCAAATGCACGCATCCAGTTCGGCCTTCCAGTGCCCGACCAAGCGCTTCCAGTCTTTCTCTGTAGGCGTTCGCTCACTGGGCGCAGCCGCCGACATCGCCACTTACCCAAAGCATCTGCACAGGTGTCAGGCGCACGCTTTTGTCCGCAAATGCCCGCCACAACTGGGCGAAGGTTTTTCCCACCACGGGATGAACGCCGTCGGGCCAGATATCGCTCAGGGGTTTTAGCACATAGGCCTGCTTTAGAATATCGCCCCGTGGCAGGTTGACCTGGTTGTTGCGAAGGCAGAGGTCACCAAACACCAACAAATCGATATCCAGGGTGCGCGAGCTATAACGCTCAGCATTGGGCGCGCGGCCATTGTCACGCTCAATCTCGCGAAGCTGCGACAGTAATTGCGCAAGCGGCAAGTCAGTTTCCCCGCGCACTACCATGTTAAAAAATGATGGCCCGGAAAACCCCACGGCATCGCAGTCGTAAACCGGTGATAGGCGCACAGCGTGAAGCAGCCGGGACAACGCCGCCACGCCTGCGCGCAGATGCGTCTCACGCTCGATATTGCTACCCAGCCCCAGGGCGATGCTTGTGCTCATAGGTTGCCGCGCTCGATCACCACCGCCACAGAGTGAGCATTGGGCAAGGCGCCGGGCTTGTCTACGCGCAGACGCAACCAGGGCACGGTAAATTCCTCATAAATCAACGAGGCCAGACCCTCGGCTAATTCTTCAATTAAACAACAGCGCGCGGAGGCAGCGTAATTTTGCGCAACCTGCGCCACTGCGGCATAGTCCAGAGCATCGTGAATATCCCCTGTGGCAGCGGCACGGCGAGTGTCCCAAGCCAATTCAAAGCTAATAAGCACGCGCTGACGCACCCTGCGCTCCCAGTCGCGAATGCCTATCACGGTATCCACTTCCAGCGCTTCAATAATGATGCGATCCATGGGCCTGTTCTCCTTTTTTGTAAATGATGCCTAGCTCAAAACAACCCTCACGCCAAAGCTTTCCCAGCGAGTACAGCCAAAGCACAAGCGCCCGGCTTAAGCAAGGCGTTACAGCGGCGACAGTTCATCCAGTTGCCAGCGCGGGCGCAGGGGGGGCACGTCGATATCGCACTGGCCGGCGGCCAACCTGCAGGCTCCAGCATACGCAATCATGGCGCCGTTGTCGGTGCAATATTGAAGCGCGGGATAAAATACCTCCGCACCCTCTTTACCCAGGGCGCTTGTCAGGGTACTGCGAAGCCTTGTATTTGCGCTCACACCGCCCGCAACCACCAAACGCGTAAAGCCCGACTCGCGCAGGGCGCGGCGGCACTTAATCACCAGCGTATCGATCACCGCGACCTCAAAAGCCAGGGCAATATCCGCCGCATCCTGTGCACATAATTCACCGCCGCTCTCGCCTTTGCACTGGGCAATCGTCGTCAGAGTGTGGGTTTTAAGGCCAGAGAAAGAAAAATCCAGCCCTGGGCGGTTGACCATAGGGCGAGGAAAGGTAAAACGCCCCTCGCGACCCGACTGCGCCAGGCGCGCCACTTGCGGGCCACCGGGGTAGGCAAGCCCCAACATTTTCGCCGCTTTGTCAAAGGCTTCGCCGGCGGCGTCGTCCAGTGATTCACCCAACAAGCGATATCGCCCGATGCCCTCGACCTGCACCAACTGAGTATGCCCACCCGAGACCAACAGCGCCACAAAAGGAAACTGTGGCGGGTTTTCTTCGAGCATGGGCGCCAGCAAGTGTCCCTCCATATGATGAATGCCCAGCACTGGAATATTCCAGGCATAAGCCAGCGAGCGCGCCAGCGATGCACCGACCATCAGCGCACCGATAAGACCAGGGCCTGCAGTGTAGGCGATGGCGTCGATGTCGCGCCCGCTGCAACCGGCTTTGTCCAGCACCTCGTCCAGCAGTGGCAGCACCTTGCGCACGTGGTCGCGGGAGGCAAGCTCCGGCACCACGCCGCCATATTCAACATGCACATCCACCTGAGAGTACAGCGCATCGGCCAATAAACCCTGCTCGGTGTCGTAAAGTGCAACGCCTGTTTCATCACAAGACGTCTCTATGCCCAAAACCCGCATTGGAAGTGACAAACCTTTGTCGTAAGGAGTACGAGCGCATGATAATCGACCCACACCCGCACTGACCAGCCCGGAAGATCAAGACGCAGGTAATTATCCTTAACCCGGATATTTCACCAGTACGGCGAATTCTCTGCTGTTATTGTTTTTATATCAATGAGTTATGCGATTAATGACAACTGAGGCAAATATACAAACTGTACCTAAACGGTTTTTCGAAAAAATGCCTTCGAGCCTTGCCCAAAATCATTCAAACCGTAACTACCACTACGCTTTTCATGATGTTTGAACAACTTTCTTTGCCCTTTTTCCCGAAAATTCCATTTACTGGTGAAATATCCGGGTTGGACGGGCTTTGCAAAGGCTGTTTGATCAGTGTAAAATGCGCGCCCCTTGACGAAGGCCTTCGTGGCCAAAACGTGTTTAACAAACAAATGACAGGTAATTTTAATGCCTCATATTAAAGTGAAAGAAAACGAGCCGTTTGATGTAGCCCTGCGCCGCTTCAAGCGTTCCTGCGAAAAAGCCGGTGTATTGGCGGAAGTTCGTCGTCGCGAGCACTATGAAAAGCCCACCTCCGTGCGCAAGCGCGCCGCTGCCGCTGCGGTTAAGCGCCACCTGAAGAAAGTCTCCAGAGAAAACCGCAAGCGCATCCGCCTGTACTAAGGTGTAACGCCGTGAGCGACACCTCTCTGAAAGACAGCATCAAGGCGGCGATGAAAGCCGCCATGAAGGCCAAGGACAAGCCCACTTTAGGCACCATCCGCCTGATTCAAGCAGAATTCAAACGCATTGAAGTGGATGAGCGCATTGAAGTTGACGATGCCCGCGCCATCGCCGTGCTCGACAAAATGCTCAAACAGCGCCGCGACTCCGCGAGCCAGTACCGCGCTGCCGGCCGAGAAGAATTGGCGGCACAGGAAGAGGCTGAAATTACCGTCATCCAAACCTTCTTGCCCAAAGCATTGACGGAAGATGAAATCATCGCGCTGATCGATAAAGCACTTGCGCAAACCGATGCGACGGACATGGCGGCCATGGGCCCAGTAATGGGCAGCCTCAAACCGCAGCTTGCGGGTCGCGCGGATATGAGCCAGGTCAGCAAACTGGTCAAGCAGCGCCTCAACTAACCGCCCCCTGTTTTCACCCAGGCGGCTTACTTTTGCCGCCTGACGTGTAAAAATGTACGGCTTGCCAACAACACGACTCAACGCCATGGCCGGACGTATTGCCCAGTCCTTTATTGACGAACTGCTCTCTCGCATCGACATCGTCGAGGTGATAGACCGGCGCGTCAAACTGAAAAAAACCGGCAAAAACTACAGCGCCTGCTGCCCTTTTCACGACGAAAAAACCCCATCATTCAGCGTCAACCCCGATAAACAGTTCTACTACTGCTTTGGCTGCGGCGCAGGCGGCAATGCAGTGAGTTTCGTCATGGACTACGAAAACCTCGACTTTCCGCAGGCGGTAGAATCCCTGGCGGCAAGCGCCGGCATGAGCGTGATTCGCGAGGAAGGCGGCTTTAAGCAAAGCGCTGCAAAGAAACAGCGCCAGCGCGACCTGTATTCACTGATGGAGCAGTTGGCCGCGTATTACCAGCAGGCACTGCGCCAACACCCGATGCGCGAACAGGCCATCAGCTACTTGAAAAGCCGCGGCTTGTCGGGCGAAATCGCAAAAACCTTCGGCCTTGGCTTTGCTCCACCGGGCTGGGATAACGCACTCAAACGCTTCGGCCAGGACGAGCAGGGCAAGCAGCATCTGCTGCAAAGCGGCATGTTGGTGGAGAACGACCAAGGCCGTCAGTACGACCGCTTTCGCCATCGCATTATGTTTCCCATCCGCGACCAGCGCGGACGGGTGATCGCCTTTGGCGGTCGCGTGCTGGGCGATGACAAGCCCAAATACCTGAACTCGCCAGAGACCGGCATCTTTCACAAAGGCCGCGAACTCTACGGCCTGTATGAAGTGCGCAAACAGAACCGCTCGCTGGAACAGATCCTGGTGGTTGAGGGCTATATGGACGTTATCGCCCTCGCCCAGCATGGCATACATTACGCCGTGGCAACCCTGGGCACCGCCACCAGCGAAACCCATTTGCAGCGCATTTACCGCTTATGCCACCAGGTCGTGTTTTGTTTCGATGGCGACAACGCAGGCAGAAAAGCTGCGGCAAGGGCACTGGAAACCAGCCTGCCCACCCTGCAAGACGGTCGCCAGGTGCGCTTTTTGTTTTTACCCGAAGGTCACGATCCCGATACTCTGGTACGCGAAAAGGGCGCGCAGCACCTTGAGCACTTAATCCTCAACGCCCAGCCACTGGAAGAGTATTTGTTTGCCCACACCAGCGAAGGTATCGACACCGACACCATGGAAGGGCGTGCCCTGCTCAGCCAGCGTGCGCTGCCCTATTTGCAGCGACTTCCCAAGGGCGTGTATCGCCAATTGATGTACAATTCGCTGGCCGAGCGCACTGGACTTAGCAGCGCGGAGTTACAAGCTACCCTACCCGAACCACCACCTGCACCACAGGTCGATTCTCAGCACAGTTATCAGCACCAAGACGCAGCGCCTCACGAAGAGGACACCTCTGCCCAGCAGGATCAGCGCGCTAGCCCCCGCAAACGCAAGGCACGCCCACAACAAAAAATTGGCGACAATCTCGCCCAGGCGGCGATCGCGCTACTGCTGCACCAACCGACACTGGCCAGGGAAAACCTGCCCTCGCTGCCGGCGAGCCTTGAGGGCGAGAGTGTGGCGCTGCTGCGTGAAATTATCGAACTGCTGAAACAAAACCCCAGCACGCCACTGCTTATGGGACACTGGTATGACACTGCAGAAGGCGAACTGCTCGCGCGCCTGGCTGCCGAGGAACGCTTGATTCCCGAGGAGGGCATAGGGCGACAGCTGCACGATGTGCTGGCGCGCCTGATCCGCCAGCATCAGCGCCAGAATCTGGATGAAGAAATCGCTCGCCTGAAGGCCATTCCCTACCAGCAATTGTCAGCCGATGATAAGCAGTCGCTACTGGAGCTGATGCGCGCCAAAGGCCAGCTCAAAAACCAATAAGCGCCACAGAGCGCAAAAATATTTGTGAATTTACCACCCTACCCCCTTGTTTTTGCGAACTATACCCGCATATAAGCTATCCAGAACATTTATGCCGCGTGTTACAGTGCGGTGTTTTTGGTATAATATCGGGCTTATTTTTTCCTTCGTGAAACCCACCCAAGACAGGTACTCTCTGAATGAATGATGTCGTTCAACAGCAATCCCGCCTGAAAGACCTCATCGCCAAAGGCAAGGAACAGGGCTATCTGACCTACGCCGAGGTCAACGATCACCTACCCGAGGACATTTCCGACCCGGATCAGGTGGAAGAAATTATCCAAATGATCAATGACATGGGCATCAACGTGTTCGAAATCGCGCCCGATGCGGACGAACTGTTGATGACCGAAGGTGATAGCTCCGCCGACGACATTGCCGCCGCCGAAGCGGCCGCCGCCCTTGCTGCGGTGGAGTCCGAAGCCGGCCGCACTACCGACCCCGTGCGCATGTATATGCGCGAAATGGGCACCGTGGAACTGCTTACTCGCGAGGGCGAAATTGTTATCGCCAAACGCATCGAGGAGGGCATCCGCGAACTGATGGCCGCTCTTGCCCACTACCCAGGCGCGGTGCGCGCCATTGTCGATGAGTACGATTTAGTGGCCAAAGAAGAGCGCCGCTTAAGCGACATCATCGTGGGCTACTTAGACCCCGCCGAGCACGTTCCCTCCGCAGCGGAGGTGGCAGAGGCGGCTAAAGACGACGACGAAGAAACCGAATCAGGCCCCGACCCCGTTGAAGCGAAAAAACGCTTTACCACCATTAAACGCCAGTGCACCAAGGCGGAAAAGGCCATCGCTGCAAAAGGCCGCCGCGATGCGGCCACCATCAAAGAGCTGGACAAACTGGGCGAGTATTTTAAGTTCCTGAAGCTGACGCCCCGTGTATTCGAGCCGCTGGTCAACAGGGCCCGCAACACCCTGGCGGAAGTGCGTTCGCAAGAGCGCGAAATTATGCACATCGCTGTTAAGCGCTGCGGCCTGCCGCGCAAGGACTTTTTGACCACCTTCCAGGGCAACGAATCCGATTTGCGCTGGCTGAGCCGCCACACACGCTCCAAAAAACCCCACGCCGAAAAGCTTAACGCCGAAAAAGAAAATATTCAGCGCGCCCAGCGCCGTATCAAACAAATCGAAGACGCCACCAATCTAACGGTAACGGAAATCAAGGAGATAAACCGGCAGATGTCCATGGGCGAGGCCCGTGCACGTCGCGCCAAGAAAGAAATGGTAGAAGCCAACCTGCGTCTGGTTATTTCTATCGCCAAGAAATACACCAACCGCGGCCTGCAATTTCTTGACCTTATCCAGGAGGGCAATATCGGCCTGATGAAAGCGGTGGATAAGTTTGAATACCGCCGCGGTTACAAGTTCTCCACCTATGCGACATGGTGGATTCGCCAGGCGATTACCCGCTCCATCGCCGACCAGGCGCGCACCATCCGTATTCCCGTGCACATGATTGAGACCATCAACAAACTCAATCGTATTTCGCGGCAAATGCTGCAGGAAATGGGTCGCGAACCCACACCGGAAGAACTGGGCGAGCGCATGGATATGCCCGAAGATAAAATCCGCAAGGTGCTGAAAATCGCCAAAGAACCGATTTCTATGGAAACCCCGATCGGTGACGATGACGATTCACACCTGGGTGATTTTATCGAGGACAGCACCATCGACTCCCCCGTGGACGCCGCCACAGGCCAGGGTCTGCAAGAAGCCACCAAAGATGTGCTGGCCGGCCTTACCGCCCGCGAAGCCAAGGTACTGCGGATGCGCTTTGGTATCGATATGAACACCGACCACACCCTTGAAGAAGTGGGCAAACAGTTCGACGTAACCCGCGAGCGTATCCGACAAATCGAAGCCAAAGCGCTTCGCAAACTGCGCCACCCCAGTCGGTCTGATTTTTTGCGCAGCTTTTTAGACGAGTAATCGCCGCACACAAACGCATAAAAAAGCCCCTGCACCTTGCGGTACAGGGGCTTTTTGCTGATACGGCCTTACAAAAAGCTACCGACTTCAGGCCGCCTGCGTATTTTCCAGCGCCGCTTTATTCATCGCCCCCAAAATAGCACTTAGTGACGCCTGCACGATGTCGTGACTGCGCCCCACACCGCAGTAGCGCTCGCCGCCCAGGTTGAGCTGAATATAGGACACGGCCTCGGCGTCGGCACTGTGCGACAAGGCGTGTTCGGAGTATTCCACCAGCACGATTTTCTCGCGGCTAAGGGGTTGCATCGCTGTCACAAAGGCCGATACCACGCCACCGCCTTTACCATTGATGGTACGGCTTTGCGCGCCATCGTTAATGACTGCCGAAACCGTCACGTTCTCAGCGCCCGCGCGTTCCACGGAGAAACGCTCAAGCGTCATGCCCTGCTCGCAGGCGAGGTAGTGCTGTTCAAACAGGCGATAGAGTTCAGCACCGCCAACCTCGGTTTTATGCTCTTCCGCATAGGCTTGCACCACCGAGCTAAAGTCAATTTGCAGCCAGCGCGGCAGTTCCAAACCGTACTCGCGCTCAAGCACATAGGCCATGCCGCCCTTGCCGGACTGGCTGTTAATGCGAATAACCTCCTGATAACTGCGACCGATATCCGCCGGATCAATTGGCAAATACGCCACCTGCCAGGGCTCATCGTCTTTGCGCCTGGCCAGACACTTTTTGATCGCATCCTGATGACTGCCGGAAAACGCGGTAAATACCAGC
>PDWI01003107.1_pt1 | contig 32142 bp, 29 predicted proteins | sample 1430891 | NCBI WGS metagenome assembly PDWI01 (sample SAMN01162508, study PRJNA174530) | Oral metagenome, whole genome shotgun sequencing project. | biome: Marine environment; feature: Marine mammal; material: Swab sample of the gingival sulcus; isolation source: swab sample of gingival sulcus... | reverse complement strand
AAAAAAAGACTGGCGCGACCGAAGGGAGTTGAACCCCTGACCTACAGCTTAGGAGGCTGTCGCTCTATCCAACTGAGCTACGATCGCTCATAATGGGGCGGCTAATGGGATTCGAACCCATGATGCAGGAGCCACAATCCTGTGTCTTAACCACTTGACGATAGCCGCCATAATAAAAAAAAGTGGTCGGGGTGGCAGGATTTGAACCCGCGACCCTCTGGTCCCAAACCAGATGCGCTACCAAACTGCGCTACACCCCGAACTACTAGAATAGTATATAACAAGTTATATATATGTGTCAAGCATTTTTTTAATTATATAAATATTTTTTTATTATTTTTTTTAACTATAATATTTTTCTCTAATAATTCTTTTTCCAAATTAGCCAAAGCATTATATCTGTGAGAAACACTATCTTTTAAAATTGAGTCTACATTACCAAAAGTAGTATCAAATGGGGGGTAAAAAAATATTCCATCATATCCAAATCCATTATCGCCAACTATTTTGTTGTTTATAAACCCTTCTACTTTCCCACTAGATAAAAACATATTACCATTTAAAATCATACATACAGAACAAAAAAAGTGCGCTCCCCTATTTTCTTTTGCAATACCTTCTAATTCTGATAACAACTTCTTTTTTCTATCCTTGCCATCACCATATCTTGCAGAATATATACCAGGTCTTCCATCTAAATAATCTACACATAATCCTGAATCATCTGCTATTACAGCATGATTTGTATATTTAGAAATCGTTTTAGCCTTTATTATTGCATTTTCTTCAAATGTTTTTCCATCTTCAATTATTTCTAAATTATCTAAACCAACATCTTCAAGTGATAAAAAATTTACATCCCAATCACTAAAAATCTTTTTCATTTCCTTAATTTTACCAAGATTGCCTGTGGCTATTACAATATTCATTAAAAACCCTTTCCTGTTCTGCAATTATTTTTTCTATTCCTTGCCATGCAAGTTCAACCATTTCATTCATTTCTTTTATGCTAAAAACTTGTTTTTCTGCTGTTCCTTGGATTTCTATTAAATTTTTTTTATCATCCATTATTATATTCATATCAACATTAGCATTTGAATCTTTAGAAAAATCTAAATCAAGCAAATACTTTTTATCAAATTTTCCTACACTAACAGCTGCTACATTTCTAATAATTGGATTTGATTTTATTACACCCTGTTCAAGCAAATCCTCTATTGCAAGTCTTAACGCTAAAAAAGCACCAGAAATTGCAGTAGTTCTTGTCCCACCATCTGCTTGCAACACATCACAATCAACATATATTGTATTTTCTCCAAGCATATCAAAATCTAAAGCCATTCTAAGTGATCTACCTATAAGTCTTTGTATCTCAATACTTCTACTATCTAATTTACCACTTATTGTTGTACGTTTTTTCCTATTAAATGTAGACCCTGGCAACATTGAATATTCAGCACTTAGCCAACCTCTTCCAGTACCATTTATAAAATTTGGAACTCCCTCTTCTATCATGACTGTACACAAAACAACTGTATTTCCAAATGATGCAAGTACAGACCCATTAGGATTTTTTGTAAACTCTGGAATAAATTTAATCTCCCTTAAACTCAAAAAACCTACCTACCTTTCTATCTTTTATCTCCAATAAAACCAATAACAATAAGTCCTGGCCCAACATGAGCACCTATTGTAGGGCTCTGCTCTATAATAAAAATATTTAAATCATTATATTTTTTCTTTATCTTTTCTTTAATTTCTACAGCATCATCAAGTGCATTTGCATGTGATACAAATAAATCTTTTGTATTTCCACCTTGTTTTTCTATATATTCATCAACTAATGATAATAATGCCTTTTTTCTTCCTCTAACTTTTTTATATCTTACTAATCTACCTTCTTCATCTATACGTAAAATAGGCTTCATATTTATTGCAGAACCAATAACAGCAGAAACACCTGATAATCTACCGCCACGACTTAAATACATTAAATCATCCACTGTAAAAATATGGTTTACATATAATCTAGTAGATTTTATATACTCCTCTATATCAAAACATTCTTTATTATCTATTTTTAGTGCAAGACTATAAATCAAAGCACCATATCCAACAGAAGCACTTAAAGAATCAATTACAGTAACATTATCAAACTCTCTACTAGCAATAACTGCAGACTCAAATGTCCCACTCATACCAGATGAAAAAGATATGTAATATACTTCTTTATCTAAATGTTCATTAAAAAAATCAATAAATCGTTGTGGTACAATCTGTGAAGTTACAGCATTTTTCCCATTATTTAACATATTATAAAATTTAACTAAATCAAAATTATTATCATATATGTCTATGAATTCATCATCTTCAAATTTTATAGGCATCCCTATCATTTTTATATAATTTCTTTGTTCAAAAAATTCTTTTGGCAAACTACAACAAGAATCTACTAATATTATTTTTTCCATATTATTTCCTAACTATCATATCAAGTAAAATAGATATATCTATAATATCTACACCTATCTTTTGTGCTTTAGACAACTTACTACCTGCTTTTTCACCAGCAATTAAAAAGTTCGTATTTTTAGAAACGCTAGAAGATACATTTCCCCCATTGTCAATTATTATTTTTTCTATATCTTTTCTTGAATACGCATCAAATTTTCCTGTAATTACAAAACTTTTTTCTTTAAGAATATCTGTTATAATTTCTTTCTCTATTAAAACTCCATAATCTAAAATTTTAGTTATATTATCAATATTTTTTTCTTCATTAAAGAATTTAATTAATGATTCTGATGTTTTATCACCAATACCATCAATATCAATTAAATCATTTTCAGATTTATAGTACAATTCATCTATTTTTTCTATATTATTAGCAATTAAATTTGCTGTATTTTTTCCAACAAATTCTATTCCTAAAGCATATATAAATTTAGATAATGTAGTCTGTTTTGACGACTCAATCTCATTTATTAAATTTACAATAGATTTTTCTTTAAAACCTTTATGTTTTATGATATGCTCTTTTTTATCTTTCAAAGTAAAAATATCTGAAATATTATTGATATATCCCTCTAATACAAAAAATTCCACGATTTTTTCACCAAGTCCAGTTATATTCATAGCATCTCTTGACACAAAATGTATTATCTGTCTAAGAAGTATTTGTGGACAATTAGGATTTTTACATTTTATTTTTACCTCTGATTCTTCACTTGATAAAATACCATTACATGAAGGACAATTTTTAGGTTCAACAATTCTTATTTGAGTTCCATCTCTTTTACTCTTAACACTAGATACAACTTGTGGAATTACATCTCCTGCTTTAATAACTATAACATCATCATTTATCATCAATTCTTTTTCTTCTATATATTCATAATTATGTAGTGTAGCTCTACTAATAACAGAACCAGCTATTTCAACAGGAGTAAGTATTGCAGTTGGTGTTATAGTCCCAACTCTTCCAACACTCCACTCAACATCTAACAACTTTGATAACGCTTCAAACGCTTTAAATTTATAAGCTATCGCCCATCTAGGAGATTTAGCTGTGCTTCCTAATTTTTTTCTATATTCTTCTTCATTTACTTTTATAACGACACCATCTATATCAAAGTATAAAGAATTTCTTTTTTCTTCTATCTCTTTTATTAAATCAATAATATCCTTACTTTCTTTTACGTAAAAATATTTAGATATCTTAAACCCAAGTTTTTTTAAATGTTCTAATTTTTCCCTATGATTTGGATAAATATCCTCTGACTCTAAAACATCAAATACAAACATATCTAAATTTCTACTAGCAGTTATATTTGAATCAAGTTGTCTTAAACTTCCAGCAGCTAAATTTCTTGCATTTGCATATTTTTTTTCACTTTCTTTATTTATTTTTAAAAACTGCTCCTTAGATATAAACACTTCTGCTCTAACAGTAATATTTATATTATGACTTAATTTTAAAGGTAATGATTTTATCGTTTTTACATTAAGTGTAACATCTTCACCAACAACACCATCTCCTCTAGTTGCAGCTTTAACAAATAATCCGTTTTCATATATAAGTTCTACACTAAGACCATCTATTTTATATTCAGCAATAAAAGAGGCATCTTCAACCTCTTTCTTCACTCTATTAATAAAATCTAGTATTTCTTCATCATTATATGAATTATCTAAAGATAACATTTTATTTTTATGAATAACTTTTTCAAATTTTTCAAGAATAACAGAACCAACTCTATTTGTTGGTGAATATTCTTTTTTTAAATCAGGATATTCATTCTCTATTTTTTCTAATTCTTTTTTTAATAAATCAAATTCAAAATCACTTATTTCTGGATTATCATAAGTATGATATTGAATTTCGTGATACATAACTTCTTCTAATAACCTTAAATATTTTTCTTTCATATCTACTCTTCTATTTTTATTGGTGCAAAATCTACATGTAATTTTTTTACTCCATTGTTTTCAAATGCAACAACTATTATTTTGGTATTTGCATCATAACTAACAACTTTACCTCTTCCAAATTTAATATGTGATACATTCTGTGAAACTTTATATTTATTAGTATTATTTTCAACTAAATCATCATCTTTTTCATTAATTGTCTTTTGGTATTCATTAAATCCGAATTCTCTATCAAGTGACTCTGGAACATTTATTTCATTTAATACATCTTTTGGAATTTCATCAAAAAATTCTGATGGTGTATAATATGACAGATTTCCAAACTTCATTCTTCTTTTTGCTCTAGTAATATACAAATTTTCCATTGCTCTTGTCATAGCAACATAACAAAGTCTTCTTTCTTCCTCAATTTGGTTTTCAGAATCTTTACTCTGAAATGATGGTAATATATTATCATCAAAACCAACTAAAAATACAATTTTATATTCTAATCCCTTAGCAGAATGTATTGTCATAAATGTAATAGCTTTAGAATTATCTATAGTATCTGCATCAGAAATAAGAGATACCTTTGATATGTAGTCATATAATGTTGTCCCCTCTTCACTGACAAAAATTTGAATATCACTTAAAAGTTCTCCTATATTTTCTATCTTAGAATTGTTTTCAACACTTTTTTTATCATTTAACATTTTAATATAGCCGCTAGAACTTACAACATCATTTGCTATCTCAAAAGCATTTAAACTTTCAATATCATAACTCTTAATTAAATCTACAAATTCTTTTGCTCCATCTAACGATCTACTAGGCAACATATCATTATTAATCATCTCTTCAAGTGCTTCAAATAATGAGATATTATTTTCTAAAGAATAATTATTTATTTTTTCTATTGTTGTTTTTCCTATTTTTCTTTTTGGTTCATTTACAACTCTTAAAAATGATATATCATCTTTTATATTTACAATAAGTCTTAAATACGCAAGAATATCCTTTATTTCTTTTCTATCAAAGAATTTAAGACCGCCAACTATTTGATAATCAATCCCTTCTTTTCTAAACGCTTCTTCAAACACTCTTGAAACAGAATGAGTTCTATATAACACTGCTATATCTTCAAGTCTTGTTCTACTTGATATTTCTTTTCTTATTGTTTTTACAACAAACTGTGCTTCTTCTCTATCACTAGAAGCATCATAATAAACTATATCATCACCGTCTTCTAAATCAGTCCATAAATTCTTTTTATGCTGATTTTTATTATTTTTTATAACCTCATTTGCAGCTCTAAGTATTTTCTTTGTTGATCTATAATTTTGTTCTAATTTAATTATTTTTGCATTTTTAAAATCTTTTTTAAAATCTATTATATTTCTTATATCTGCTCCACGCCATCCATATATAGATTGATTATCATCTCCAACTACTACTAAATTTGATTTTTTCTTTGTAAGTAAACTTATTAAATGATATTGCAACTTATTTGTATCTTGATACTCATCAACCAACACTTCATTAAATTTATCTACATAATAATTTAAAATATCAACATTTTCTTCAAACAATTTTACAAGGTTTAAAATTATATTATCAAAATCCATAGAATCATTAGTTTTTAATTTTTTTTGATACAACTTATATATATCTAAATAATCATTATCTATATATTTAGAATACTCATTAAATCTTTTTATGTTGATTTTTGTTTTACTAATAGCAGAAGATACTGCCTTTACATCATACATATCTCCTGTTAAATTAAGTTCTTCTATACATTTTTTTATTAAAGTTTTTTGATCATAAGTATCATATATTATAAAATTTTTAGTATATCCAATTTTATCTGCATATTTTCTAAGAATTCTAAGTGCTATTGAATGAAATGTCCCCATCCAAATACTATTAGCATCAACACCCAATTCTTTTCTAAGTCTATGCTTCATTTCATTTGCAGCCTTATTTGTAAAAGTTATAGCAAGTATAGAACTAGGGTCAACACCTTTTTTTTCAACTAAATATGCAATTCTTGTTGTTAGTGTTTTTGTCTTTCCACTTCCAGCTCCAGCTAATATAAGAAGTGGCCCGTTTTCTGCAAGAACAGCTTCTTTTTGTTTTTCATTTAATTCATTTATGTTCATTTTTCCCCCTGTTTCCATCTTTTAAAATAACAGAAACTTTTTTATATACTAACATAACTATCATCCCATTTAAAAAAGCCTTTATAAAATTAAATGGTAAAACAATATAAATAATATATATAAACTTACTATTAATTTCTATAAAAATAGATGCCATTTTAAATATTTTCTCTAAAGGAACAATATTAGAATAAAAAGGAAGTAGTACATAATAATTAATTATCATGCCCACAACAATCATAAAAAATGTTCCTATTACAAGACCTATAAAAGCATTTTTTTTCGTATGCTTTTTATTATAATAAAATGTTGAAAAGAATACGAAAGTACCTGATATTAAGAAATTAGCTAACTCTCCAATACCTGCTGTTGAAGTAATAAAAAGATGCAATACATTTCTTATAAACACACTTAAAAGTCCATATATTGGTCCTAAAGCAAATCCAGCAACCAAAGAAACAACATCACTAAAATCAAATTTCATAAAATTAGGAAATATTATTAATGGAAATGATACATACATTAAAATAAAACCCACAACTCCTACAAAAGTTGATTTTATCCAATTATTTAAATTATACATTTTTCCTCCATAAAAGATGTAAGCACACCAAAAAGGAGCACTTCTCCCATCCAGACTACTATACTGTCGGCTTTGGAATTTCACCAAATCAGCTAAAAAGCTCGCGGGCTGTACCGCCGGTCGGGAATGAACCCTGCCCTGAAGTATGTTTATATTATACCATCATTTAAACAAAAAAAGAAGATAACTCTTCTTTCTTTTACACTTCATATTTTATAATTGAACAATTTTCTATATACATATCATATACTTCTTGCATAGGTTTATTAGTTAGCTCAGAAAATATAACTCTACCTATTCCACCATGTGAAACTATTAATACATTTTTATAATCTTTTTTTGATATTTCATTAAAAAAATTTCTAATCCTTGTTTTCATACTTTCTAATGTTTCTACACCATTTTTTGTATATGTATCTATAGTATATGTTTTTTTAAAATCAAGTTTAGAATACTCTAAAACATCATAAGAAAGTCCTTCATACATACCATAATCTCTTTCAGCAATTCTATAATCTAAATTTAACTCATAATTTCTATTACCCAAAGCATAATAAGCAGTTTGTTTAGTTCTTGTTAATGGAGAAGCATAAACTGCATCAAATTCTATATTTTTAAGATTTTTTTTAGCCATTTTTGCTTGTTCAATACCCGTATTGTTTAATTCTATATCTATACATCCCTGCACTCTTTTTTTTAAATTAAAATCTGTTTGACCATGTCTTATATAATATATATTCATATTACCTCCATACAAAAAAGTAAAACTATAACCAATTAATTTACCCTCTAATAACAATTACATATAATATTATAACATTTTTATAATTATTAATATAATATAGTAAAATAAAAATATACAATTTTTATTAAAACTCTTAAATTAAAAAATTTGATTAAGTAATAATATAGTATATAATAATATTATATAGGAGGAGACAATGGTAATAAAAACTGATTTAGAAACTATTAATGAAATAAAAGAAATAATAAGTCAAAATCCTGAAGAAGGAGCAAATGTAAGAATATATATAGCAGGAATGGGCTGAAGTGGTCCAAGTTTTGGAATCGCTCTGGATGAGCGAGAGGAAGTTGAATACCAAAATGGTGGCTATGTAGTCCAGCCAGTAAATGCTGGTGATGGATGTGGCGACTGTAGCGGATGTTAATAGAAAAATAAGAGGCATTTTGCCTCTTTTTTAATTATATATTAACCATTTTTATTTTTTCTATAAACAGAAATACTAATAATTGCAAATAAAGCAGGAATAGCTGCATAACCTGCATTAGAAAGTTCATGCGTAATAACACCTATTATTCCAATCATCATTAAAATAACAAAAAATCCAGATGAAAAAACACTTATTACTTTTATTAAATCTTTATTTTTCATAATTTCCCATATTCACATTATTTTCTATTTTTCATTTTCAAATATAAAATCCGTATTTAAAAATTTATTTATCAGTTTTATTTCATGCCTAATTGACTGGCACTCCATAAATATATTATAAAATGCTTCCCAAAAAAACACCCAAGAACCAATTACTATCCCTTCTTCAAATATTTTTTTCCACATCTCTCCCCCATTAAAAACATTACTATATACTAAAACAGCAAGAAAAATACCTATAATAAAATATTTAATAGACTTCTTTTTTTCATTAAAGTATTGCCTTTCTATTTTATTCAAAGAATATTTAAAATGATTTTTTAACGCTTTCAAAAGTTGCATTTCTTTTTTTTCATCACGTAAATTTTCTTTTATTAAAAATACAATTTTCATATTTTCATCAAAAGGGATATCAAGTGCTGAGTCCCATATAAAATCTATGAAATCTTCTTCTATATCACGTCTTCTAAAAGGCGACGGATCCCAATCACTATAAACATCCTCATATTTATTCAATCCAACTAAAATTTTAAATGCACCATCGTCATCCCTATTATAAGTATTATGGTGATAACTTTTTTTAAAAAACATATAAACCCTCTAAACAATTTTTATTAAAATAATATTCTACATTTTTCATTCTAACACAAAATATAAAATTAAACTAAAATTCTATATTAAATTTTATTTATTTTTCTAATTATTATAGCATACAATATACTAACTAATAATACTAAAAAAAACAACACCCACTTTAAATTTCTCTAAAGTAGGTGTTAAAAACTAATTACTTAAAAGTATATTCTATTACAGCATTAGTTTCTAAAGATTTCTTTATATCTATAATTCTTTGATTAGCAGAACCTCTAAATCTAAGTTTTAAATTCTTCTGTTTTAACTCAAATTTTCCATCAACTAAAACATCACATAATTTAAGTAGTTCATATTTTTTTTCATCAGCTAATATTTCATCATAAGTATAACCTGAATATATCCAAATATTCTTATCAACAAATATTTTAATTGTTTTAATCATTTCAATTAAACCATCTTCATTTTGAAAAGGCTCTCCACCAAGAATTGTAAGTCCATTTACTTGTTCATCTGATAAATAATTTATAACTTCAAATGTTTCTTTCTTAGTCCACTCTTTCCCAAAATCAAAATCTTGATACTTTTGATTAAAACATCCCTTGCAAGCATGTGTGCAACCAGTAACAAAAATTACAGTTCGTATTCCGACACCATTTGCAACATCATATTTTCTAATTTGAGCATATTTCATCTAAATATGTATAACCCTATCTTTTATTTCTTTAGTTCTACCCTCATTCCAGAAATTTTCTCCTAAATATCCACAAGTACGACGTATAACACTCATAAATTTCTTATCTGTATTATTGCAATTTGGACATTCCCAAATATTTTCATCATTTACAAAAATTTCTCCATCATAACCACATTTATGACAATAATCTGATTTTGTATTAAATTCTGCATATTGAATATTATCATATATAAATTTTATTAACGACTCTAAAGCATTAACATTATGATTCATATTTGGAATTTCTACATAAGATATACATCCTCCCAAAGATTTCTTTTGAAATTGTGATTCAAATTTGAATTTATCAAATGCTGAAATTTCTTCACCAACAAATACATGGTATGAATTTGTATAATATCCTTTATCAGTTATATCTTTTATATCTCCAAACTTTGCTCTATCTATAGAACAAAGTCTATTAGTCAAACTCTCTGCTGGCGTACCATAAAGCCCAAAACCTAATCCTGTTTCTTTTTTCCATGAATCAACAGCTTCATTCATCTTATCCATAATTTTATGCGCAAACTCTTGACCTTCTTTTGTTGTATGAGAAACTTTTTTAGTTAAAAGACTTGCTTCATATACTCCTATATATCCTAAAGAAATAGTTGAATATCCATTTTGTAAATAATCAAATACTTTTTCTCCTTTATTTAGCCTTGCAATCGCTCCATACTGCCAGTGTATCGGAGAAACATCACTTGTAACATCTTTTAATAATTCATATTTTAAAAGCAACGCCTTTTTAACAAGGTTTAATCTCTTATCTAATAATTCAAAAAACTTTTCTTCGTTCCCATTAGCTAAAATTGCAATTTGAACAAGATTTAACGAAACAACCCCCATATTAAATCTACCATCAAATTTATAGTTTCCATTTTCATCTTTCCAAGGAGATAAGAAAGATCTACATCCCATTGGTGAGAATACATTTCCTTCATAATTTTCTGCCATTTTCTTTGCAGATATATAATCTGGATACATTCTCCTTGCACTACATTTAGCCGCTAACTTAGTAATATAATAGTATTCACTATCTTCATGCACATTGTGTTCATCTAATACATATATAAGTTTTGGAAATGCTGGTGTTACACTAACACCTTTTTCATTTTTTATTCCCTCATACCTCTGTATTAATATTTCCTCTTGTATCCAACTTGCCTCTTTTGCATATTCAAAATCTGGTTTAAAGTGCATAAATAGAGTAACAAATGGTGATTGACCATTACTTGTCATAAGTGTATTAATTTGATATTGAACTGTTTGAATACCATCTTTTATTTCTTTTTTAGTTCTACGAAGTGCTATATCTTCTGCTTTTTTTATGTCTTCTGGAATTTGATATATCTCTTTTTGTTCTTTTAAGGCAGATTTATAATATTTATCATAAGATTTACGTACATAAGGAGCTAAAATTCTATCAATTCCATTAATACTCTGTCCACCAAACTGCCCACTTGAAACCTGTGCTATTATCTGTGTAGTAACTGTACAAGCAACTTGAAATGATTTTGGACTATCTATCTTTTTACCATTTATAACTGTACCATTATCTAGCATATCTTTTAAATCTATAAGGCAACAATTAAACATAGGCTGTATAATATAATCCATATCATGTAAATGTATAGCACCAGTATCATGTGCATGAACAATATCAGCAGGAATTATTTTTCTTCTTGCAATATCTTTTGATACTTCACCCGCAATCAAATCTCTCTGAGTAGAAGATAAAAATGAATCCTTATTAGAATTTTCATTCATAACCTCAAAATTAGTTCTATTAATAAGTCCTAAAATATTTTCATCAGTAGTATTTACTTGTCTTTTAAAACTTTGAACCGCCTTATAATTTTCATAAGCTCTTGCTGTTGCACTATTATCATTTTTTATAAGAAGATAATACACATGGTCTTCTATCTCTGATATAGTGATTATATTACCTTTATTCTCAACATATTCTTGAATTTTATCTGCAATCTCTTCAGCTTGATTTTCCACATATATTCCTGTGCTGCTATTCATAGCCTTTTCTATTGCAACAACTATCTTATCTTTATCAAAATCAACCTTTTTTCCATCTCTCTTAATAACTTTTAACATTACAAACTCCTATGTATATGGTACTTAAAGTAACTCCATCTACTATATATAGTATCATATTTATTAATTTTGTAAATATTTTTATTGTAAAAAATTAAATTATTTATTTAATAATTAAATATGTTATAATTAAGTTAACTTTATAAAAAGGAGAACAAAATGAATAAAAAAATAATATATCTAATAACCGGATTAGTGTTATGTGTAGCTTTGATTGTTATAGTCGCTATGTTTGCATTTAATAAACCAAATAAAATCAATTTAGATGACAAAAATAAACAAAAAGAAAATAATATAAACGATACTAATAAAGAAGAATCAAAAAAAATAACATACAAAAATACAACTGATAAGGTAAGTATAGACTTTTCAACAGTAGAACAAAATGATCCAAATACTAAAGCAGGAGATAGTATTACATTAAGAGAAGGTAAAGATGGTGAAAAAACTATTCTTAAACTAGAAAAATATGAAGATGATAAACTTGTGGATACAAAAATAATATCTGAATACACATCTAAATCTCCAGTAAATAAAATAATTTTAAACGGAACTCATCAAGGTGATATAACTTCAAAACGAAATGAAGTAGTTACTGAACAAATTCCATTTAAAACTATAACTAAAGAAGACCCAACAATAAAACAAGGAACTACCATAACAAAAACTAAAGGAGTAAATGGAAAAAAAGAAATAACATATTCTATAATATATGTTAATGGTAAAAAAACAGACAAAAAAATAGTAAACGAAAAAATAGTAACAGAACCTATTGACGAATATATTTTAAAGGGCACTTATAATAACACACCTATGAGTGAAAATAATGTATTTAACACAAAAGAAGAAGCTATAAACTGGGCAAGAAAAATTATAAGTGATAAAAATAGTATAAATTACAATAAAAAATATATTTTAGAAGAATTAAAAGAAATTAAAAAATTTAGTATAACATTTATAAATTAAAAATTATTTTCAAAAAATAAGATTAATTAAAATATTATAAAATTTAATTAAATATCAATCTTTAAACAAAACCTTTAAAGAACTATAATAGTAAAACTTATAGTTCTTTTTTATTTATTCAAAAATATAAATTGGTATATATAAAGATTTAAAACATTAAAAGATAAGTATAATAATTTCTCTAAGTAAGAAAACTAAATTTTACATTTTAAATATCTCTCTTCGTTTAATTACAAATTTTTCGCTTTAGGGGTTAATTACACTTATTAAGTTAACGCCTTATATCCTGTCAATATTAATCTCTTTGCCATGATTTAACTATTGCTCCCTTAATAACTTATGCCTTAGACTTATATATACATAAAAAATAGAGCTAGTATTTAACCTAGCTCTATAAAAATATATTATTTATATTTAATTATTATTCTTCTTGAAATAAGAAAGTAATAGTGACCCTAATAAAATCATTAGTATTGCATACATTTCTGTTAAATAGCTAATTTCTCCAGTTTTAGGTAAAGTTTTAGTATTTACTATAGCTTTTTTAGATGCTGCTGTCCACTCTTTTGTCTTACTATTTGTTATAGTATAACCTTCCTTTTGACTTCCTTCTACCTTTACATTAAACCATTTTTGCTGTAGCTTGATTTTGCCATTTACCGCTCCATCTTCTTCTACTTTGTATTCAAAAACTTTTTTACTAAGTAAATCTTTTTGAAGTTCTAAATTTTCAAATGTAGCTGTCCACTTATTTGCTTCATTTAACTTTACAAATTTATCTGTCCTCTTGCCATCTTTTACTAACCATACTTTAATTTCTGGTTTTACAAAGTCTTTTTCTACATTTTCCCATACTTTTTTTACTTTAACATTTGTAGTCTTTAGTTCTATAACTTTATTTACAACCTTAGCAACCTGTTCATCTCCAAGCTCAGGTTGTGTATAATCTATCAAATATTTCTTATTAGCAATATTAACAACATTATTATCTTCACCTTGTTCTTTTACAGTATATTTTATTTCAACATTTTGATCATATTTAGGCAAAATAACTTTTTTTGTTAATTCTTTACTTGTTAATGTCACACTTTCAACTTTTGTATTACCATTCATAATATCAACTGTAACATCACTAGGAACTGAAGTTAATATATTACCCTCTTTATCTTGCCACTCTTTTGTAATTTCAAGTTCAATAGTTTTTGTCCAGCCTGCATAAGTATTTATAATATATGGTGTTACAATATTTACAATACCTTTATCATCAGTATTCTTTGTAAATTTTTGCGTCTTATCAAATAATGCAACTTTTGTTTTTCCTTTTAATTCTTGAATATCAGCCTTTTCACTTACTGCTGCATTTTCATTTGTTGATGGCAAATTATAATACCAATTAACAAATTTATAACCTTCACGAGTAGGTTCATCATTTATAACAGTCATTTGTTCTGGTGTAGACCAAGGAATTTTTGAACTATAAATTGTATAGAGTTGATCTTTTATACCATTATCTTTTTTATTATCAAAACCTGCTTGTCTATCTGCACTACCATTTGAATGATAAACAATTCTTGCTCTCTGTCCAAGCACAACAGTTTTTAAAACAGGATTTAAAACATAATCCCATTTACCAACAGAAATTTGATCAGCAAAATCACATGTAGCTTGAGTTGGATCTTTAGTTACATAATGTAAAAATTTCGCATCATCATCATTAGCTTTGTAACCATCTATTCCTTCTGCAACAGTATAGCCAACATATCTATGTACAGGCTCTATTACTTTTTTCGCCATATTATTTGCATCTGTAGTCTTTTCATTCTCACTAACTGAAACATCTATTTTTTTATTTAATGTTCCTGTTAATAAAATTCTAGATTGTTTATCTATTACACGAACATCTCCATTACTTATTTTAGCATTAGGTGTTATAATAACATCTTTTCTTGCATAAATATTTGTTCCACCCATTTCATCTTTACCTTCTAAAGATAAAATATGTTTGTTTCCTGTTGACCAATCTCCACGAACATTATTTAAAATAGTTGCTTCATCAACTTTTAAATATCCATCATTAAAAATACCACCTGTACTCCAATAGGCTTTATTATTTGAAATGTTTGCGCCGCCTGTAATAGTCAAATTACCTTCATTATAAATTGCACCTGCAGTTGCACTATAAACGCTTGATGTTATATTTCCACCTTCAATTAAAACATTAGCATCCTTACCAATATACATTCCACCACCATAATTAGTATTACTAGCTGTATAGGTTACATTATTTAAAAGTTTCGTATTTCTTAATATCAAATTTATAGGTGCTTTTTTATCTTCATCATTAGGAATATATCTATTACTTATAGATATTCCCGCCCCCATTACATCCGCAGTGAAATTTTGTATTATAGTATTTTCAATAAGGCTTTTTACAGTGGAATTATTGTAATAACATATTGCTCCTCCTGCTTTTGTTGTCTTGTATTTCCAATTACTATTCCAACCTACACCTGAACCATTTAAAACTGAATTCTTTAAATTAAATTCACCCTCTCCCACAACTTGAATTAGTCCACCACATTCAGAAGTATATGAACCTATTCCAGTGGTAAATGCGCTATCCTCAATTGTTAGATAAGAACTTTCTGTTGTTATCGCACCACCTGCTACAGCAAAATCCTTCAAACCTTCTGATACAATAAACTCTGAATTTTTTATTATATTATGATTATCTGACTTACCAGCCATTTCAAATTTAATAGCCCCACCAGTATTAGCAGATTTTTTTGTTATTTTAAAAGTAGTTCCATAAATTTTCGCTACTGAATTAGTACATTCAATAGCTCCACCTTGGCGACCACCATTATTCCATATATCATAAACATGATTTCCTTCAAAAATTGTAGTGTCTTTTTTTGTTGTACTTTCATCATTTATATTAAGAACAGAACCAGCTTCTAATTTAATAGCTCCACCTTCACCATTATTTCCTTCTCTACCAATAACATCTCCAACTTTATTATTTAAAAATTTACCACCTTTAATATTAATATTACTATGTGATGAATAAATAGCTCCACCATGTCCATTTAAAGATACTGCATCTAGAATCAGCTGTTTTGGAAACTGGTCTTTTGTACTATTTGAAATAAATTCAACATTTTCTAAATTAAGAGTTGTTGTTGACAAATAAATTGCTCCACCTTGATATCGTTGTTTATTTATGTAATTACCATTTTCACTTTCAATTTTAGGTTGATAATTTTCAGTTGTTCCATTTTTAATAACAGAATTTTTAATATTAATAACCCCGCTGTTCATTGAATCTATTAATCTACCTTTATTGTTTCCATCTAAATTAATATTTTCAAAATTAATATTTACATCATCCTGATTAACAAAAAACATACTATCAACTATTTTAGTTAATTTTAATGTTCTACCATTAGATTTCAAAATTACATTTTTAGTAATATTTAATGTTTCTGTTATATCTATATCTCCTGTAACATTAATTTCTCCTCCAACAGAAATTGCATTTTTTAATTCATCAAAGTTAGATACATTAATGCTTGAGGCATATACAAAATTAGTATTACTAACTATTATTCCACTTATAATCAATATTAGAGCTAATGTAAAACTCAGCAGTCTTTATTTTAACTTCATTCTAAACCCTCCTATATTTTTTTTAATATACATTATTATACAATATTTTTAATAAAAATTTGCTGTTTATTTCATTATTAATAAAAACATATCAGATATTGTATCTAATATGCTTGATATTTATAATTAAAATATTTCAAAATAAAAGTATTCTTTTATTTTGCATTATTTAAGTGATGCTTTAAGTGCTTCTACAGCAACCTCTATCTGTTTATCATCAGGCTCACTCGTTGTTATATTTTGTATCCAAATTCCTGGACGTCTTAACATTTTTACAAAAATATTATTACTATTTGCTGTAAACTTTAACATCTCAAAACCAAGCCCAGCAATAATAGGCATTAAACAAACCTTAATAACCGACCTTGTAAATGGATTTGCAAATGTTATAAAAGTAGAAATAAATATACTTACAACTAACAAGAAAAATATAAAACTTGTTCCACATCTCGGATGTTGTGTTCTATATTTTCTTATATTTTCAAGACAAATATCATCTCCAGACTCATAAGTAAAAATAACCATGTGTTCTGCACCATGATATTGAAAAACTCTTTTTACATCATTTATACTACTTATTGCATAAATATATGCTAAAAACAAAAATATTTTTATAAAGCCTTCTATTATACTCAAAATAATTATGCTATTTATATATTTTTTAAAAATCATTATTATAAAACTTGGAAATACTGTAAAAAATAAAATTGTAATAACTAAAGAAGATAACATTGTCAAAGCTATAGATATACTTTTAGCATATTTACCAAATATTTTTCGTAAAAAAATTTCAAATTTATCTTCTTCTGTAACAAATTCGCTTGCAGACATATTAAGTGCATTTATTCCTATTTTCATAGACATAAATAAAGCTATAAGTCCCCTTATAATAGGTAAATTAGCAATTTTTCCTGTTGGTGCTTTAATTTCTTCTCTTTCTACTCTAATAGTTCCATCAGCTTTTCTAATCGCAATCCCAACAGCTTTCGGCGACCTAATAAGTACACCTTCTATTAATGCCTGTCCACCAACATTAAGATTTCTTTCCATTAGTAACCTCTATATTTCTTAAAACACTTACCACATAAAGACTCATACTCAACCATGTCTTGTCCATCAATGGCTATAAGATTTCCTTCAAAAACATATTTACCATTTATTTTTCTTCCATTAAACATAGCCTTTGAACCACATCTACATATTGTTTTTAATTCTTCTATTGAGTGAGCAAGTAATAACAATCTTGAACTCGCATCAAATCCCTGCATTTGAAAATCAGTTCTAAGTCCATAACAAATAACTGGTACATTTAAATCAATAACAATATCAAGTAACATATCAATCTGTTTAACACTTAAAAACTGAACTTCATCTACTAATATACAATCTATTCTATCTTTTTCTAAATGTTTTTTTATATAAGCATAAACATCATCATCTGACGCAAGCGAATAATCTACTTTTCTCTCTACCCCAAGCCTACTTTTTAAAAAATCTCCACCTTTTGTATCCACACTCGGTTTTACAACTACTACTTTCATATCTCTTTCTTCATAATTATGTGCAACTTGCATAAGTGCAGTAGACTTACCAGAATTCATCGCTCCATATCTAAAAAATAATTTTGCCAATTCTTCCTCCAAAAAAAAATTTAATTCTAAAAAAAGATTAGATTAATCTAATCTCTTTTTTATAAACCATATTTCTGCTTAAATTTCTCTGCTCTTCCACCACGTTCGTGTGATTTTTGCGTACCTGTAAAGAACGGATGACATTCCGAGCAGATTTCTACCCTTATTGAATCCTTAGTTGACTTAGTCTTAAAAGTGTTACCACATGAACAAACAACTTCAACTTCATTATATTCTGGGTGTAGTTTATCTTTCATAATAACCCCCTATTGTAATTATATTTATTTAGTAACCATTACATTATAGCATATATTACATATTTAGCAAGAATTTTATTGTATATTAATGTTTTTATTAATGCTTTATCTCAAATATTCATCATAATTAGAATTTTTCCACGCATTTATTTGTTCATCTGTTGCAAGCACTTTATGTGTTTTAGTCAAATGTTTATAACTAGAATTAGAATAATTTATACCACTCTCACTATACAGATATGTCTTTGATTCACGTTTTTTTTCAAGTAATGGATTAGCATGAGGTATAGCAGATATTAATGAAATTGTATATGGATGTATAGGAGAATTAAATATTTCATTTTTATCCCCCTGTTCAACTATATGTCCTAAATGCATTACACCTATTTTATCAGAAATATATCTAACCATACTTAGATCATGTGCAATAAACAACAAACTAATACCTGTCTTTTTCTGTATTTTTTTAAGTAAATTTACAACCTGTGCCTGTATAGATACGTCAAGTGCTGAAATTGCTTCATCAGCTATTATAAGCTCTGGCTTCATTATTAAAGCTCTAGCTATTCCTATTCTCTGTCTTTGTCCACCAGAAAACTGATGCGGATATCTCGTTATATAATTTCTACTAAGTCCAACCTGCTCAAGTACATCACATACCCTATCCTTAATTTCTTCATCTGTTAAATTATGTTCTAAATTTCTAAGTCCTTCAGAAACAATATTTAAAACAGTTTTTCTTGGATTAAGTGAACTCATTGGATCTTGAAATATCATTTGTATTTTTTTCTCTACAATTTGCTTTGCTTCCGTATCTAATTTACCACTTATTTTTGTTCCACAAAAATATATTTCTCCTTCAGTAGGATTATATAATCTAATTATAGATCTACCTGTTGTACTCTTCCCACTTCCACTTTCTCCAACAAGCCCATAAGTCTTACCCTTTTCTATTGTAAAACTAATACCATCAACTGCCTTTGTAGTAAATTTACGGTTTATTTTAAAATGCTGTTTTAAATTTTTAACTTCTAAAATTTTATCACTCATAATTTTCTACCTCTTGTTTCATTCTTTCAATTCTATGTTTTAATGAAGTAGGCATCTCTACTTTAGGAGCTCTTTCATCTAAAAGCCATGTTGCAGCTCTATGCTTTCCTCCTGCACTAAACATCGGTGCCTCTTTTTTAAAATCAATACCTAAAGCATATATATTTCTTGGTGCAAAAGGATCTCCTATAAATCCATTAGCTAGATTTAAAGGACTTCCCGGTATGCTGTACAACTCTTCATCATCAGACTCCATATCAGGCATAGATGATAATAAACCCCATGTATAAGGATGCTTAGGATCATAAAACACCTCTTCAGCACTACCCTTTTCAATAATTCTCCCCGCATACATTACCGCAACATAATCTGCAACTTTAGCAACAACACCTAAATCATGAGTTATATATATTACCGATAAATTCTTTTTTAATTGAATTTTCTTTATAAGTTCAAGTATTTTTGATTGAACAGTAACATCAAGCGCCGTTGTTGGTTCATCACATATAAGAACACTTGGATCACATGCAAGTGCTATTGCTATTACAACTCTTTGACGCATTCCTCCAGAAAGTTCATTAGGATATTGTTTCATCCTTTTTTCTGGATTGTCTATTCCAACCTCACTAAGAAGCTCTATTGCCTTTTTATTTGCCTCTGCTTTACTTTTATTGTAATGATATCTCATACTCTCTGTTATTTGCTTACCTATTGTCATAGTTGGATCAAGACTTGTCATAGGGTCTTGAAATATCATAGCTATTTTCTTACCTGAAAGATTTTTTCTTATTTCTTTTTGTGTCATTTTAACAATGTCATATTCTTTTGCATTATCATCATAATCATAAAATTTTATAGAACCATTATCAATAGAACCATTGCTACTAAGTATTCCCATTATAGCTTTTACTGTAACACTCTTTCCACTTCCACTTTCTCCAACAATAGCAATAGTTTCGCCTTCAAACAAATCTATTTTAACTCCTCTTATTGCTGTAAATTTAGATGTAGATGTTCTAAAAGAAATTTCTAAATCTCTAACACTTATTATTTTTTTTCTTTCCATTTACATCTCCTTCATTTTAGGATCAAACGCATCTCTCATACCATCTGCTAAAACAGTAAAACTTAACATTAAAGTTGCAAGCACTAAAGTTGGTATAACAACCATATATGGACTTACTAAAAAAGATTTAAACCCTTCACTAATTAGAACACCAAGCGATGCTAGTGGTGGTTGTAATCCCAATCCAATAAATGCTAAAAACGATTCAGTAAATATTGCATTTGGTATTGAAAACATACTCATTATTATTATTTGTCCAAATATATTTGGAAGTATTTCCTTAACTATTATTTTAAAATTTGTACTACCAAGAGTTCTTGATGCTAGTATAAATTCTTGTTCTTTAAGTCTTAATACTTGCGCTCTTGCAATACGACTCATTCCTATCCATCCCTTAATAACTATTGCAAGTGTTATAGATACTATTCCAGGCTTTAATATAAATACTAGTAGTGTCACAATTACCATTGTTGGAATACTATTTAAAACCTCTACTATTCTCTGCATAATCATATCAACTTTTCCACCAAAATAGCCTGATATTATACCAAAACTCATTCCAATAAACATATCAACCACAACAGCAATAAATGCCATATATAAAGAAACTTGTGTTCCTTTCCACGTTCTTACCCAAATATCTCTTCCTAAAGTATCTGTTCCAAAAAAGAAATATTTATCATTAATTTTTAACTTCTCATATTTGCTATATCCATTTTGCTTCCCATCCATTATACCGATTTTTTCAACAATTGGAATTCTTGGCGCAATAGATTGTTCTTCTATATTTCCTCTATCATACCTATTACTTGAAAACATAGGTGCAAAAACCGATAATAATATAATTATCGCTATTATACACATAGAAAGAAGCGCTGCTTTATTTCTTTTAAATCTTTCCCAAACATCTTGTAAAAAAGTTCTTTCTTCTATATATTCATTTTCCTGTTCAAAATTTATAAACCCTTCGGGAACAAAAGAAAAGTCATCCAATTTTTTTATATCTTTTTCCATTAATTCCCTCCTTTTCCAAGTTTTATTCTTGGATCAATCACACTATAAAGTATATCTACTATAAGCATAACAACAACAAACATTACAGAATATATAAAAGATATTGCTATTGTTACATTATAATCATTTGTAGTTATTGCTTGAACAAACAAACTACCAAGTCCAGGTATAGAAAAAATCTTTTCTATAACCAAACTACCTGTCATAAGACTTACTACTAACGGGCCTAGAACTGTAATAACTGGTATAAAAGCATTTCTTATTCCATGCTTCAACACTACTAAAAATTCATTAATTCCTTTTGCTCTTGAAAGTAGTATATAATCACTACCTAAAACTTCAAGCATTTCACTTCTTAAAAATCTAGCAACAGTTGCTGTTGTAAACATTGAAAGTGATATAACTGGCAAAACACTAGATAACCCTTCATTTGATGGATTATATCTTATTGGAAAAATAGGAAAAACCCTTCCAAAAAGATAAAGTAATAAAAGTGCAAATACATAAGATGGTATACTAACACCTCCTACCGCTATTATACTTGTGGCAGTATCTAAAAAAGTCCCATGCTTCAAAGCAGAAATTATTCCTAGTATAAGTCCTAAAAAAAGACCTAATATTATTGCTTTAATACCCAAACTAATTGTTATAGGTATCCTTGATGCTAGCATCTTTGAAACTGGCATATTTTTATGCAATGAATATGAAATACCAAAATCTCCTTTAGACATCAAAGTAACATAATTCACAAATCTTTCAAAAACACTCTTATTAAGTCCGTACTTTTCCATAAGTACCATCTTCTGCTCTTTAGTTAATTTCTCATCATTAAACGGAGTCCCTGGCATAAGCTCAAGCATTAAAAACAAGATAATTAGTATTAAAAATATTGTAACAGTAGCTATACCCAATCTTTTAAGTATATATTTAGCCATTGTAATCCTCCTTATAAAAATATAGAAGCTGCTAATTTAAGCAACTTCTATAAAAACTTAGTAATCGTATTATTTTTTAAAACTTGCGTTTTTATAAATTACAGGAACACCAACACTCTTGATGTAAACATCCTTAACTTTTGGATCCCATAATTCTGCTTTCCCAGTTTGATACACTGGTAAAACGCCTACATTTTCTGATAACAATACCTTCTCTGCTTCTATCATAGTTTTCCATCTATCTTCAAAAGATAACTTTCCGTACTTAGCTTTATTTATTAATTCAGTATATTTAGCATCTTTATATCCACCTCTACCAAATTCTTTTCCAGCTTGTGGCGCATATAGTTCTAAATATGTCATTGGATCAGCATAATCTGGTCCCCAACGAGTTAAACCAATATCATAATCATCTTCTGTTCCACCCATAATAGCAAGCCTAGTTTTCTTAGGTTGCGACTTTAATTTCACTGTAAAGCCATCAAGTGTACTCTCAATTTCACTCTTTAAAAATTCTGCAACCTTCTTAGATTGCTCTGTATCTTCAAATAATAATTCAAATTCAAATTTATCAATTTTCATTTCTTCTTTTGCTTTTTTCCAATACTCTTTAGCTTTGTCTTTTCCTTCTTTGAAGTAATTTCCTGAACTATCTCTAAAATCTTTTCCATTTTTATCACTTGCTAATTTTCTAGGTACGAAGAAATATGCACCAATTGACCCATCTTTTAATACATTTTTTGCAATTTGCTCTCTATCATAAGCAAGAGCTATTGCTTTTACAAGATTTTGATTTTTTAATTTCTTTGAATAATTATTTACTTGTAACCACCATAAATAAGAACCTAATTGCTTAATATAATGTTCTTTATATTTATCATTATTTTTATATTGTTCAACTAATTCTCCTGTTAAATAAACATTATTTGAATTACCCTGTTCATAATCAAGTATTGCACTCTGCGGATCACTTGAAACCTTAAATTCAAGTCCATCTAATTTAACAATATCCTTATTCCAATATTTATCATTTTTTACAAACTTAAAACTATTTCCTTGTTGCCATTTTGTCCATACAAATGCACCATTATATAATGTTGTTTCTGGTGATGAACCATATTCTTTTCCTTTTGATTCAACAAATTCTTTATTTACTGGATAAAATGGAACAAATGCCATTAACTTTTCAAAAAACGGAATTGGTCTTTCTAGTGTTACCTCAACAGTTTTATCATCTAATGCCTTAATTCCAAGTTCTTCAACTTTAGCTTTTCCTGTTGATATTTTTGTTGCATTCTTTACAGCAGCAACATCTAACATATAAGCATACTCACTTTTAAATTTAGGATCTGCAAGTCTTCTCCAAGCATAGACAAAATCATGTGCTGTCACAGGTTTATCATTTGACCATTTTGCATCTCTTAAATGGAATGTATATTTTAATCCATCATCTGATACCTTTACTTCTTTAGCTAAACCCTTAATAGGATTACCATCTTTATCTGTAGACATTAGACCGTCTGTGCAAGCTGCAATAGCTTCAAAACTAAGTCCATCTGTTGCTACTTGAGGATCCATATTATTTAAGTCATTATTTTTTGTGACTATCAATACTTTTCCCTTGTTTTTTGATTCTGGCGCTTTCCCATCAGAACCACACGCTACTACTGAAAATACTAAAACTAATACTAACAGTAATGAAACTATTTTTTTCATAAAATCCTCCCTTTTTAATATATTATCACATTTTTTCAAAAGTTACAATAATTTAATATATTTTTTTTAAAATAATTTGTTACTCGTTGACTTTATAATATAAACAATATTTTATAAACTTGCTAAAATATGCCTATTTTGATAGAATTAATTATGGAGGATTTATGGAAAATTTAATTGATAAAATAGATAATAAATATACATTAACTGAAGTTATTGCAAAAAGAGCTAGATTAAAAAGAAAAGAAATAAATGATAAAATAAAAAAAGCAGAAAAAGAAAAAGATCAAGAACTTGTGTATGAGTTAAATGACAATACAAATAATATAGGATATTCATCTATAGAAAGTGCAATAGAAGATTTTAAAGAAGATGCTTTTTCATATAAATTTGAAGAATAAAAAAATTCCCATTTATTATAAATGGGATTTATTTTTGTAAAAAGGAATTCCTATAGCTATTAATAACATCGACAATATCATATACATACCTATATTAGGGTTTGTTATTCCTCCATATATTACAACTGTTGTGCCAACAAATGCTATAATGGGTATAACATATCTTTTTATAAAACTAAGCTCATCAAATTTTCTAATTATATGTACATATAAAAATAAATAAGATATATATGCAAGAACTATAGGTATTTCATCAAGTGCTATATATTTACCAAAAACATTATTTAAAGAACAATACCATACTATAAAGTATATAAAAGACACTATAAAACCATACATTGCTGAATTATAAGGCATATCTATAGCTTTATTTTTTAATATAATTTTTTTTGGTAATATGCCATTTCCCCTAATTGCTAACGAGTAAGGTATTCTTATTATAGACATCACTATTCCATTTAAAGTACCAAGACAAGATATAACCACAAAAACCGTAATTAAAGAAGCGAATGTATTTCCGAAAATAATTTTTGCAGCATAAGTTACAGCATTATCTCCTTGTTCTAGTATTTGACTAGGTGTCATAGCTAAATTTATTCCAACTAAAAATAATATATATACACTAACTATAACAAAAGCTCCCACTACCAAAGCAATAGGTAGATTTTTTTTAGAATTTTTTATTTCTGAATTAACAGTAGTAGCTATCTGCCAGCCCTCATAAGCAAAAGAACATGCTACTATTGCAGAAGCAAAACTACCTCCTCCTAAATTTTTAGAAGCTATTTTAGGAACATTACTTAAAGTAACATCATTTAAAACACCTGTTATAGTACCTATAACACCAATAAGAATTAAAGGAACTAATTTAACAAAAGTAGATGAAACTTGAAATTTAGCGGCTAAAAAAGGTGTGTAATAATTTATACAATACATAACTACCAAGTATACAAAAGCAAGTCCCCAAGTTAAATAAGAACTAGCTGGATTATTATAATAAAATAATGTTAAAGTATAAACTGAGGATACATAAGCTAATATAGCTGATAAAGGTGTATAGTAAACATGTAACTGAAACCAACCCATAAGATAAGCTGCAAATCTTCCATAAGCATGTTCAAAGTAATCTACAAGTCCATTACACTCTTCTATCCTAGATGCAAACAATGATAATGAAAGTGCAGCAAACAACATAATAAGTCCACCTATAAACCATGCAAATATAGCTAATTTGACATTTCCATTTGTATAAATTATAGTATCATCTGCTTTAAAAAATATACCCGATCCTATTACTATACCTATAACTAGAGATATTGCTAAAAGTAACCCAAATTTCTTTTTCATAAAAATCACCAACCAATCTATTTATAATTACTGTACATTTTAACAAATATTTTAATCTTTTACCAGTATTTTTTAATTTTTTTTAATATATTAGTTAAATTTTAATGATTTCATTTCATTTTTTAACATAAATGCACTAATTACAGTAGAAATAAAATCTGAAATTGGAAAGCAAATCCACACTCCAAAAAGTCCTAATCCAAATAAATTTGGTATTATAAGCACAAATGGCAACAATAAAATAATTTGTCTAAGTAATGATAAAAATAACGCTTGTTTTGCCCTACCCACTGATTGAAAAAATGCAGATGCTATAATTTGTATAGGAACAAAAGGTATTGCTAAAAACATAATCTTAATTGTATAAGATGCTATTTTTATAATTCTTATATCATTTGTAAACATACTAATTATTTCATGATTGAAAATAATTATTACTAAAAATGCAATAAAACAATATACACCCAAAACCTTTAAAGCTATCTTAACAGTAGATTTTACTCGTTTTATTTGTTTTGCACCATAGTTAAAACCAACAATAGGTGAAAATCCTTGAATTATTCCAAACATAGGTAAAAATATAAACATAGATATTCTATTAATAACACCATAAGCTGATAATGTAATATCTCCACCTAGTTGAACTATAACATTATTTAAAAATATAGAAAGAACACTAGCAAGTATTTGTCTAATAAATGATGGAAATCCAATTTTAAATATATTTTTCAAATAAATAAATTTATACTTAAAGCCTTTAATTTTTAATGGTATTCCTGTCTTTTTCTTAAACATAAAAATTATAGAAATAAAAACAGTAGTGTACTGACTTATTACCGTTGCATAGGCAGCACCTTTTATTCCTAATTGTAATACAAATATAAAAATTGGATCTAAAATTATATTTAATATAGTTCCCACCATGATCAAAGCCATAGATAATTTTGCATTTCCTTCTGCTCTTAAAATATTATTATTAACAACTGAAAGTATTGTCGCCGTTGAACCAAAAAATATTATTATCATATAATCTCTAACCAATGGCATCAATGTATCTGTTGCTCCAAACAGCTTAAATATTGGTGTCATAAATATATAACCAAATATTGTAACTAATATACCAATAAAAAATGATGTAATATAAGCAGTAAGAATATATTTATTCGCCTGATCTAATTTACCAGCACCATAAGATATAGAAATATTTGTTTGAGCACCAACACCAATAAGAAGTGCAAGCGCAAGTAGAGCCATTTGAATAGGAAACGATACTGTAAGCGCACCTATTGCATAAGCTCCAACTCCTTTACCTACAAAAATTGTATCTACAACATTATATAAAGCATTAATCATCATAGCAAACATTGCTGGAAGAGATAATTTTAAAAGTAATTTACTTATTTTTTCCTCTCTTAATAACTTTTCTCTATCTTCCATATTTTTTTTCCTTAACTATATTTTCTAAACCCATAAGTAATATTCTATTTTGTTCATTATATTTTTTTAAAAAAGTATCTTTATTCCAATCATAAAGAAAACTATTTTTTATAATATCACGAATAACAACCCCTAATATATTTATTCCTTTACAAAAATCATCTTCATAATCAAAAGAATATTTATCTTCAAAAGAAAAATTTTTTTCACAATAAATTTTCCACTTTTTTTCAATTATAGGATTAAAATCCATATATCTGCTTCTATATATCACACGTTTTTTACTATCATAGATTTCTTCCACAATCTGCTTTCCATATCTATCTAATACACTTTCTAAATTTAATTTCTCATTATTAATTAATTCAATAAAAAGCGTATGGATTTGTTTAGTTTCACTTAACAACATATAGAAATAGCAATCTTCAATATCTACAAAATATTTATAAAATGTACCTCTTGCTACACCTAAACGCAAAATTATATTAGAAACCTTAGAATTTAAAAAACCATTTTCTTCAAATTCTTTTTTACAAGCATCAATCACTCTATCTTTTTTAAACTTATCTAAATTATAAAATGTAGATTTTGGCATTTACCCTCCTTTAGCGACAGCGTGTCACCGTTAATTACATTATAGTGACGTATTGTCACTTTGTCAACAAAAAAAGTAGCCACAACATAATGTGACTACTATATTTATATTTCTATTTAAGTAAATGTACAAACAATCCACTTCTAAGTTTTGGTTCAAACCAAGTTGACTTAGGAGGCATAATTAGATTATTGTCTGCAACACTAAGTAATTCTTCCATTGTTGTAGGATACATACTAAATCCTACTTTCATATCAGAACCTACTCTATCCTCAATACCCTTTAGCCCTCTTATTCCACCAATAAAATCTATTCTCTCATCAGTTCTAGGATCTTTTATTCCAAGCACCTTGTCTAACAAATTCTTTTGTAGAACACTTATATCAAGAGCACCAACAATATCATAATCAATTACTTCTGGTTTAGCAACAAGTTCATACCATTGTCCATCAAGAAGCATTCCAAAATGATACTTCTTTTCTGGTCTATATGCTTTGTCTACTTTTCTTACTTCAAAGTCATTGCTTATAACTTCAATAAATTCTTCTGAGCTTAAACCATTTAAGTCTTTTACAACTCTATTATAATCCATTATAAATAAGTCTTTATCAGAGAATAAAACACTCATAAAGAAATTGTATTCTGCATCTTTATCATTTCCTTCTTCTTCTCTTTTTCTAAGACCCACTTTTGCACTAGAAGCACTTCTATGATGACCATCAGCTATATATAAAGAATCTATTTTTTCAAATTCTTTTTGTATATCTGCTATTACTTCATCATTATCTATTTTCCATACATAATGTGTGATATCATCATTACTTGTAAAAGCATTTACTGGCTTATTAAATTTAATCCAATTATTCATTAAAACATCTATTGTTTCATTATATCTATAAGTTAAGAAAATAGGTGCTGTATTAGCGTTAGTATAGTAAAAATTATTTATTCTATCCTGTTCTTTTTTCTCTCTTGTAAGCTCATGCTTCTTAATACTATTATTTAAATACTCATCTATAGATGTTGTTGCTACAAGACCTGTTTGAACTCTCCCGTCCATAATTTGTCTATATATATAGTACATAGGCTTTTCATCTTGTTGCATTATGTTGTTTCCAATAAAATTATATAGATTTTCTTTTGCTTTTAAATATACTTTTTCATCATAAGCACTAACACTATCATCTAAATCTATTTCACTTCTTACAACATGTAAAAATGATAAGTCATTACCTTCTGCAAGTTTTTTTGCTTCTTTTCTATCCATTACATCATAAGGAAGCGATGCAACTTTAGAATAAACTTCATCATTTGGTCTTACTGCTTTAAAAGGTCTAACTACTGACATTAAAATCTCTCCTTTATTATATCTATTATGTTATCGCCAATTCTAGACTGCGCTTCACCTGTTGCTGCTCCAATATGAGGTGAGAAAGAAATGTTATCATTAGTATAAACATTCTCATCTTTAACCGGCTCTTCTTCAAATACATCAAGTGCAGCTCCTGCAATAACACCATTATTAAGTGCTTCAAGTAAAGCAGCTTCATCAACAACGCCACCTCTTGCTGTATTTACTAAATATGCTGACTTTTTCATCATTTCTAATTCTTCTTTTCCAATAACAGCTTTATCTGAAGTCTTTGGAATATGTAAAGAAATAAAATCTGATTCTTTTAATAAAGTTGTAAAGTCTACATACTTAAATTCTTTACAATCTTTATCTTCTCCACTTCTCTTTGTATAAACTACATCCATTCCAAGTGCACTAGCTTTTTTAGCTAATGATTTAGCAATTCTACCAAATCCTATTAATCCTAATGTCTTACCTGAAATTTCTGTACCTTTATATTCTTTTTTCAACCACTTACCAGCTGGCACACTTCTATTAGCCTTATGTAAATTTCTAGCTAATACAAACATGTGAGCAAGTGCAAGTTCAGCAACCGCATCACTTGATGCAGCAGGAGTATTTGTAACATCAATTCCTACACTCTTTGCATGCTCATGGTCAATATTATCAATACCAACACCAGCTCTAATTATAAGTTTTAATGTTGAACCTTTAACTTGATCAATTAAATCTTTTCTTATTTTTGTAGCGGATCTAATCACAACAACATCTGATTTTTTAAGATTTTCTACTAATTCATCTCCATCATAATGATTAATATCTACTTCTATACCCATTTTTTCTAATTCTAATTTCGCACTAGAATCAATACCATCATTTGCAAGTATACGCATTACTTTCCTCCTAATTCTAACACTTCTTCTATGTTAGAGATTAATTCTTTTAAATCTTCAACTGTTGTTTCTGCCATGTGTGCAATTCTAAAAGTAATGTCTTTAAAAGGTCCATAACCATTACTAATTACAAATCCTCTTTCACCTAATTTTTCATTTAATTCTTTAACACTGATATTTTTTGTATTCTTAATACAAGTAACTGTATTTGATCTATATCCTTCTTTAGCAAATAATTCAAAATGTTTATCTGCCCATTCTCTAATATAATTAGCACCTTCTAAATGTCTATTATATCTATTTTCCATACCTTCTTCATTAACAATCTTTTCTAATTGATAATCTAGTGCAAACATGTGCTCTAAAGAAGGAGTTGATGGATATTGATAATTCTTTACAACTTTGTCATAAATTTTTACAAGGTCAAAATAGAACCCTCTAAACTCAACAGTTTTAGCTCTTTCATAAGCTCTCTCACTTACAGATGCTATTGCAAGTCCTGCTGGAAGACCTAAACATTTTTGAGTTGATGTAACTAACATATCTATTCCACATTTATCTGTTTCAATCTTATGTCCACCAAGTGAAGATACTGCATCTACTAAGAATAAAACATCATCATATTCTTTAATAACATTTCCTATTTCTTCAACAGGATTCATAATACCTGAACTTGTTTCATTATGTGTAACTGTAACAACATCATACTTGCCAGTTTCTAATGCTTCTCTTACCATTTCTGGTGTAGTTGGCTCACCTGGTTCACTCTTAAATAAATCAGCTTCAACATTATTACCTCTAGCCATATCATACCAACGATCTCCAAAAGCACCTACAGAAAATACTGCTGCTCTTTTTTTAGTAAGACATCTTATAGCTGTTTCCATAAGTCCTGATCCTGAAGAAGTAGATAGTACAATTACATTTTCTGTGCACATTAACTTCTGCATTTTTAAAGATATTGACTTCTGTAATTCAGTCGCTTCTTTACTTCTATGTCCTATCATTGGTGTAGACATTTTCTCAAGAACATCACTACTAACATCTACTGGTCCTGGTATAAATAATTTTTTATGCATTATTAAATCCTCCTAAATTAAAATTTTTAACACGTAATAAAACAACCTAATTTATAATATAATTTAAGTAATTTTATGTTGTATTAACATTAAATTTTCTATTTATCAAAATCAATATTTTTTGACAGTAATATTATATTTGAAAATCAATAGTTTTTCAATCAATATTTTATTATTTTTTTCTTAAAATTTTAATACAAAAATAACACCAATATAAATCAGTGTTATTATATATTTTATTCTGTTTCAATATCAGGAATTTCTTTTTCAAAAGACATAATATTTCTATCTTTCAATGAAATTATAGCTATAAAGGACATTATCAAACCAGCTATTATAAACATAAGGCCAATACCTCTTGTTTTTCCAACACCAATAAGAGTTCCTACCATTGTATTTGAAAGACTTCCACCCTCTACAAGAATAGGATTAAATATATATTCAGCAAGCACTCCTGAAAGTAAAACAGCAACGGGTGAAAATATATTATTTATTCCCATAATAACAGCAGAAGTTTTTCCTAACATATCATTAGATATTTTACTGTGCATAAGAGAACCAAAAAGTGCATTTATTCTAGGAATAGGCAGCGCAAATAAAAATGTACCCATAAGTATAAAATACCATTTAGGACTAAATCCAATTGTCATAATAAAAATACTAACAATAAACAATGACTTATAAATAGATTTAACTTTACTTTTTGTTTTTAACATTCCTGAAATAACAGAACCAACTATCATACCAA
>PDWI01001920.1_pt1 | contig 32153 bp, 26 predicted proteins | sample 1430891 | NCBI WGS metagenome assembly PDWI01 (sample SAMN01162508, study PRJNA174530) | Oral metagenome, whole genome shotgun sequencing project. | biome: Marine environment; feature: Marine mammal; material: Swab sample of the gingival sulcus; isolation source: swab sample of gingival sulcus... | reverse complement strand
TATTTTATATTATTTTTTTTGAACCAACAATATTTTTTCTTATTAAATTCTATTGATGGAGGGGTCAAATATTTTATATCGGTCTGTGCCATAATTCTTATTTTTTATATGTTTAACTTAATTATACTTCTACTGCCTGAGGGGTTTCTGTTTTCACCTCTTCGTCTTTGGGTTCTGCAACTTCCGGTGCTGTTGGACCTTGTGCTTTTTGTTCTTTCATTTTTTTCCTGTGATTGGCGTTAAATTCTACTCCGAATTTGTCCAATTTTACAGTCAAAAAACGCATAACTCTTTCGTCGCGTCTCAATTGCACCTCAAATTCTGAAATTTTGTCGGTATCCAATTTGTACTCAAACAGTTGATAAAAGCCGGTGCTTTTATTGTTAATTTTGTAAGCTAATTTTTTTAGTCCCCAATTGTCTTCGTGAACTATTTCCGCTCCATTGTTTGTCAAATGCTCTTTAAACTTTGTAGCCGCTTCCTTTACCTGCTCTTCAGATAAAACGGGAGTTAAAATGAAAACGGTCTCGTAATGATTCTGCATAATATTATTTTATTTTTTAAAATTTTTAACGGTCTGCAAAATAACACAAATATTTTGTCATTAACAAATTATTTATATCTAAATTATTATTTTTTTATAAAAACCCTACGGAACAAAAACATAACCAACTGATTACAAACAAATTATACTACTCCCACTCTATTGTTGCAGGTGGTTTTGAACTAATATCGTACACCACTCTGTTTACGCCTTTAACTTCGTTTATTATTTTTGTTGAAATTTTTGATAAAAATTCATAAGGTAAATGCACCCAATCGGCAGTCATTCCGTCGGTAGAAGTTACAGCACGCAGCGCAACCACATTTTCGTAAGTTCTTTCGTCTCCCATAACGCCAACCGATTTTACGGGCAACAAAACAGCCAAAGCCTGCCAAACTTCGTCATACAAATTGTCTTCGTATAATCCTTGCACAAAAATATCATCTACTTTTTTGAGTATATCTAATTTTTCTCTGCTCAAAGCGCCAACAATCCTTATAGCCAAACCCGGACCTGGAAACGGGTGTCTTTTTATCAAATGGTCGCCTATGCCCAAAGATTTACCTATTCGGCGAACTTCGTCTTTGAACAATAATCGCAAAGGTTCTACTATTTTTAGATTTAATTTTTCGGGCAAACCTCCTACGTTGTGATGCGATTTTATGGTTTGCGATGGCCCTTTTACGGATATTGATTCTATAACGTCAGGATAAATTGTTCCCTGTGCCAACCAGTTTGCGCCGTCAATTTTTTTAGCTTCGCAACTGAAAACGTCTATAAATTTGTGTCCGATAATTTTTCGTTTTGTTTCGGGGTCGCTAACGCCGGTTAGTTCGTTTATAAAATCGTCGGAAGCATCTACGCCAATAACGTTTAAGCCCATATTTTTGTAGCTGTCAAGCACTTTTTCGTATTCGTTCAACCTCAACAGACCGTTATCGACAAAAATGCAAGTCAAATTTTTGCCAATAGCTTTGTGCAACAAAACTGCCGCCACCGACGAATCGACACCGCCCGAAAGCCCCAAAATAACTTTTTCGTCGCCAATTTGAGCGCGCAATTGCTCTATTGTTGTATGAATGAACGAATCGGCTGTCCAATCTTGCGATACACCACAAATTTCAACAACAAAATTTTTCAAAATTTCTTGTCCGAGCGTAGAGTGATACACTTCGGGGTGAAATTGCAAGCCGTAAGTTTGCTCATCTTTTTGTTTGTAAGCCGCTACTTTTATGTTTTCGCTACTTGCCACAACTTGATAATTATCAGGCAGTTGCGTAATTGTATCGGCGTGCGACATCCACACCTGAGTTTGTGCGGGAATATTAGCAAACAATCTGCATTTTTTGTCAATTTCAACCAAATTAGCTCTGCCATATTCGCGTTTTTCCGACGCCTCAACCAATCCGCCGTAGGTGTGCGCCAAATATTGAGCGCCGTAGCAAATCCCCAACAAAGGTAGTTTGCCTTTTATGTTTTCAAGATTAGGAATCAACGCATTTTTGTCTCGCACCGAAAACGGACTGCCCGAAAGCACCACGCCTTTTACCGATGCGTCCAATTCCGGAACTTTGTTGTACGGATGTATTTCACAGTAAACATTCAATTCTCTTATTTTGCGCGCAATAAGTTGCGTATATTGCGAACCAAAATCTAAAATTATTATTTTATCGTTCATTTTTCACTTTGATTTTTAGGGAACACATTAATTAATATATATGCTCTTTTTTTTTAATAATGCTCCAAAAGTAAAAAAAAACAACGACAAACAATCGACTTTTTTAACAAAGTAGGGCTTTTTAATAAAAATTTTTAACCGCAAAGGGCGCTAAGTTTTCGCAAGGGACGCTAAATTTTCTTTTGCAATTATTTTAAATATTTTAGAATAACGCAAGCCCATCAAAGCCCATACAACTAACTGATTAACAAGAAGTTAAATCAAAAACTTATAAATCAAATTAGGCGTATTCAGAAAAAAACAAATAATATTAGTGTTCCCCATTTTTTTCACATAATTATTTAATAATAAACACTTTAACAAGAGGTTAAACAGTTATCTACAAGCGACTTTCAATACTCAATTCAACAAATTATTTATAAAAAATTACATTTAGTAGTTGAAACTACAAGTTAAAATTGTATATTTGCATTTTAATTAAAAAACAAAAAAAATGGAATTTGTAATTGCTTTAATAACCCTAACTTTTTTGGAAATAGTTTTGGGAATCGATAACATAATTTTTGTATCAATAGTAACAAACAAACTACCCGTTTCGCAAAGACCCAAAGCACGGGCAATCGGCTTAGGGTTGGCGCTTATTTTTCGTATATTTTTATTGTTAGTTTTGGTTTGGGTTTTAGACCATTTAACGTCGTTTTTCTTTCCACTCGACGGAATGTCGCACGAACAAACTATCGAAAAAATTAAAGATACCGAAAATATATGGGAACACCTAAAATTAGTACCCCACGCGTTTGGTGTGCGTGAAGTTGTTTTGTTTGTGGGCGGACTATTTTTGATAGGGAAAAGCGTTTCGGAAGTAAATCACAAAATGGAAGGACACGCCAAAGAACAAACTGTTCAGAAAAATGTTTCGTTCGGACGAATAATTGTTCAGATAGTTATGCTCGACATTGTTTTTTCGTTCGATTCTATTTTGACAGCAATCGGTATTACACACAATTTGCCGGCAATGATTACAGCCATCGCAATTGCAATGACAATAATGTTGCTGTTTTCTAAAAAAATCAGTGCGTTTATTGCCCAATACCCGTCTCTCGAAATGTTGGCATTATCATTTTTGATTTTGGTTGGTTTTATGCTGACCTTAGAATCCATACACGTCGAAGTACCAAAAGGTTACATATATTTTGCAGTATTCTTCTCGTTGATTATTGAAGTAATTAACATAAAAACCCGAAAAAGCAACGAAGAGGCAATTAAATTAAAAAGAAAAGTAAAAGACGACGAAGCAGTTGCCGAAGGCGTAAAATAAAACATTCTGATAAAACATATTTGATGTACGTAGAGAGTTTTACGAATTACAAACGATTTGAAACGAAAAAAGTATATGTTGGTGATTTGGTGGTGGGCGCCGAAGCTCCTGTGCGTGTGCAAACAATGACCAACACCGACACAAACTCTGTGGAAACAACAGTAGAACAGGTCGAAGCAGCTATCCGAAACGGCGCCGAGTTGGTGCGCATAACTGTTCCGACAATGGCTTCGCTGAAAGCATTGACGGAAATTTCGGAAACGATAAAAAGCAGAAAAAACTCTGTTCCACTGGTTGCTGACGTGCATTTTAATCCGCAAATAGCTGCAAAATCGGCAGAAATTTTACAAAAAGTAAGAATAAATCCGGGAAATTTTGTAAAATCTAAAAATTCCATATATACCGACAGCGAGTACAAAGCCGAACTCAACAAAGTTGCAACAATCCTAAAACCTTTTTTTGAAAAATGCAAAAACAACAACACGGCCGTAAGGATTGGCACAAATCACGGTTCGCTGTCGCAACGCATAATCAACAAATACGGAAACACCGTAAAAGGCTTGGTGCAAGCAACTATCGAATATCTGAATATTTGCAAAGAAAATAATTTTGAAAACATTGTTGTTTCGATAAAATCAAGCAATCCGACCGTTATGGTGCAAGCAAATCGCTTTTTGGTTGATGAAATGAAGCGAAAAAATATGAATTTCCCGATTCATCTGGGCGTTACCGAAGCCGGCAACCGGCGAGACGGTCGCATAAAGTCGGCTCTGGGCATTGGTGCGTTGTTGGCAGACGGAATTGGCGACACAATAAGGGTTTCGCTGACCGAACGACCGGAAAATGAAATTCCGGTTGCCCTAAAAATAGTCGAACACGTTGCCAAAAGGCAATCTGCCGATAAAATCGACGAAATTGACAAATTTCAAAATCCCTACTCGTTCCAACGACGCGAAACTTTTTTGGTGAAAAATATCGGCGGAACAAAACCTCCTGTTGTGGTTGCCAATTATTTGAATAAAAATAAAAATTTTGGCGAATTTGCTCCCGATTTTTTATTATTAAATGATAATGAAATACCGAAAAACCCAAAAACAGACACAAAATATATTATTCCGTCTAAAAATTGGACTAATCAACCCGACACAATTCCGTTGTTCAGCAGCAACGAAATTAAAAATATTGACCCAAATTTACCTATCGCTTTTGTTAGTTTAAATTATTTAGAACTTTCGGAAAATAATTTGAAATTGCTCGCGAACTTGCAAAACACTGTAATTCTTGCGAACAACGTAACTAACAATAAGATAGGTGAATACAGATTGTTTTTTTCAATTTTATCAAAAGCAAAATGCAAAAATCCTGTGATTTTGCAATTTGAATGCAACACCCCAAATGTAGAAGATTTTTACATTCAGACAGCCATTGATACGAGCGTTTTTTTGATAGACGGCTTGGCTGACGGCTTGCTGATAACGAACGATAAAATAAATAATTTGGCAGAAATTGTAGATACAAGTTTTGATATTTTGCAGGCAGCTCATCGCCGATTGTCGAAAACGGAATTTATTTCGTGTCCGTCTTGCGGGCGTACACTGTTCGATTTGGAAGAAGTTACCGAAAGGGTAAAAATTCGCACAGGACATCTAAAAGGCCTAAAAATAGCGGTAATGGGCTGTATCGTCAATGGTCCGGGCGAAGTTGCCGACGCCGATTACGGTTATGTTGGCGCCGGAAGCAACAAGGTTACTCTGTTCAAAGGCAAAAAGCCGGTGAAAAAAAATATTAACGAAACAGATGCTGTGGAAGAGCTGATAAATCTAATAAAGGAGAACGGAGACTGGATTGAAAAATAATTTTTCATTGAAATTCTAAAAAAAAATATTATCTTTGGAAAAGATTTATTTATCGTTGGCAACGTTTGGCACAACTTTGGTAAATATATCGGTAAAACATTGATTCACAAAGATAAAGCAAATTTAATGGAAAGATTTTTTGTAATAGTTTTTTGTTTACTTTCAAGTATTTGTTTTTCGGCAGAAGAAACAATGGAAATTTCAGGTTTTTATCTTGGTGAGAATTTGTATGTCCAAAATCCTTATTCAAAAAATGGAACAGATTTTTGTATCTCAAAAGTCTTGGTAAACGGCAATCCGGTTTCTGACGAAATAGAAGCAAGTGCTTTTGAAATTGATTTTTCGAGCCATAATTTGGAACTCGGGCAAAACTTGATTATTGCAATAACGCACGAAGCCGGTTGCAAACCTACAATCATAAACCCCGAAGTGCTTGTTCCTAAAACGACTTTTATTGCCCAAAATATTCAAGTTGCAGACGACGGAACGCTCAGCTGGACAACCATAGAGGAAATGGGAGCATTAGATTTTTATGTGGAACAATTCAAGTGGAATCGCTGGGTCGTTTTGGATACCGTAAGAGGAAAAGGTCGATTAGAAAAAACCAATTATTCGACAAAAATTAATTTTATTTCCGGCCTCAATAAGTTCAGAGTGCGACAAATAGATTCGGAGAAAACGTCGCGCACTTCGTCGGTTGTTCAATACAAAAATATCACGTCGGCAGTAACGTACAGTTTGAAGAAAAATAAAGACGAAGGACATAGCATAATATTCTCAAAATCAACGCAATACGAAATCTACAATTCAATTGGAAAATTTGAGAGAAATGGATACGCCAAAGAAGTTAGCATAGTAGCGCTTGCAAAAGGAAAATATTTTTTGAATTATGATAATAAGTCGGAAACTTTTGAAAAAAAATAAATGGCAGAAAGTTATAATTTCGGAAAAAAAGCAGAAATAATTGCCGAAAAATACCTTTTGGAAAACGGCTATAAAATTTTGGATAAAAATTGGCGATATTCGCGCTTAGAAGTTGATATTGTGGCGCAAAAAGATATTTTTTTGATAATAGTAGAAGTGAAAGCCCGAAAAAATACCCATTTGAATTTTGAGGAAGTCGTAACTCTGAAAAAACAGAAAAATTTGATAACAGCCGCCGAAAAATATCTCGAAGAAAAAGATATTGACTTAGAAATAAGGTTCGACGTAATTTTTATTTATCCGAAATCAAAATCGTTTGAAATTGAACATATCGAAAATGCTTTTTACGCAACGCTCGATTAGCTTTTGTCGGTCTAACAATTCCCCAAATTTCTATAAATTTCAAAAATTCCTTTCAACGGATTATTTTTTGTGTTCCCAAGCACCTCTATTTCTATTTTTTCGGAACCTTTACGCGGAATATCCAAATTACAAGCCGCTATTTTTGACAAATCTAAAATCAATTTTTTATTCACAGGTCCTCTATCGTTCACACGCACAATAACAATTCTATTATTTTTTGTATTTTTTACGCGTAAAATTGTCTGAAAGTCTAACTTTAAGTGAGCTGCTGTATAATCGTACATATCAAACTGTTCGCCACTTGTTGTCAGATTGTTATCAAAGCCCGGACCGTACCAAGTTGCAATACCGGATTGAAAAATATTTTTTCCTGTTTTAATCCTTGGATAACTTTCTTTATGGTTTATTTTATTACAAGAAAACAACGAAATTAAAATAAAAAAAGATAAATATTTTAGTTTCATAATTTTTATTTTTTGAAAATATAACCCAAAGATAATAAAAAAAATTATAAAACAAATCCTCCCCTACTCCATAATAATCTGAAACTCAACAAATTGTAAAATTTAATTGTCATCAATATCATCAATTTTCAATTGCAAATCTTCCCATTCGGACATCTTTTGTTCGAGTTCGTTTTTTGTATTTTCGTACTTCTCAAAAAAATCTGCATCTTGGCTTTTGGTAGGGTTTGCAAGCTCTTGTTCAAAAACGTCAAGTTCTTGTTCCAAGCCCTCGATTGCTTGTTCGGTTTTGGTTAATTGGCGTTTCAATTTATCAATTTGACGTTTTTTTTCTTTTCGTTGCAAATAATCCTCTTTTCCGGCAGTAATTTCCTTCTCCGTAGTTTGTTTTTTCACTTGCTTTTTGACGTTCAGTTGCTCAATGGATTCTATTTTTTTTCTGTCCAAAAAATAATTTATGTCGCCCTTGTACTGTTTAATTTTACGATTTCTAAACTCGTAAACCGCATCAATCAAGCCGTCCAGAAAATCTCTGTCGTGCGAAACGAGCAAAAGCGTACCGTCGTATTTGAGCAAAGCCTGTTTGAGAATGTCTTTTGCCGGAATGTCGAGGTGGTTTGTCGGTTCGTCCAAAATCAACAAACTGTAAGGTTGCAAAATCAACTTAGCCAATGCCAACCGAGCTTTTTCGCCCCCCGAAAGCACACCAACTTTTTTGTCCACATCGTCGTCGCTGAACAAAAAAGCCCCCAAAATATTGCGTAATTGCTTGCGCACTTCGCCAACCGCCACACTGTCCAAAGTTTCAAAAACCGTAAGGTTCGGATTTAGTGTTTGTTCCTGATTTTGAGCAAAATAACCAATCGAAACATTATGCCCGATTTTTAGATTTCCGTCAAAATCAAGCTCTTTGTTTATTATTCGCGCCAACGTAGTTTTGCCCTGTCCGTTTTTGCCGACAAAAGCTATTTTTTCGCCTCTGTTCAGAATAAAATCCACGTCTTGCAAAACCGTGTGCGAGCCGTATTTTTTTGTCAAAGTTTCGGTTTCCACCACCACGTCGCCGGCGCGCGGAGCGGGCGGAAATTTAAAATTGATATTGCTTTTGTCTTGTTGTTCAATTTCAATTTTATCAAGTTTTTCGAGCATTTTTATTCGCGACTGCACTTGACTTGATTTTGTGCTTTTGGCTCTAAAACGTTCAATAAAACGTTCGGTTTGTTTTATTTTGCTTTGCTGATTTTCGTAGGCGGCAACCTCTTGCTGATGCCGTTCGGCACGCAAAGTTTTGTATTTTGAGTACGAAACGCTGTAATCGTAAATTTTCCCCAAAGAAATTTCGATAGTTCGGTTAGTAACCCTGTCCAAAAAACGCCTATCGTGCGAAATTAGGACAATTGCCCCCGAAAATTTCAACAAAAAATCTTCTAACCACTCAATAGATTCTATGTCAAGGTGGTTTGTAGGCTCATCGAGCAAAAAAACGTCCGGTTTTTGCAACAATAATTTTGCTATTTCTATTCGCATTCGCCAACCACCGCTAAATTCGGAGCTTGGACGCTCAAAGTCGGTTGCCGTAAATCCCAATCCTTTTAAGATTTGTTCGGCTTCTGCCTGAATTGTATTTTCGTTTTGAAACGACAGTTTATAGCTCAATTCGGTGATTTCGTTTATCAATCGTTTGTACTCTTCCGATTCGTAATCGGTTCGTTCAGCAAGTTCCAAATTCGCCTTTTCCAACTCTTTTTTCAACTGTTTAAATTCATCAAAAGCCATCAAAGTTTCTTCGATAACAGTTTTGGTATTCGAGTAAGATGCATGTTGTGGCAAATATCCGATTTTTATATCTTTCGGCATAGAAATTTTGCCAGAATCGGCTGACAACTGTCTAATTATCAATCGCATAAGAGTTGTTTTACCGGAACCATTTTTTCCAACCAATCCAATTTTATCAGATTTATCTATCTGAAATGATATATTTTTGAACAAATCTTTGCCCGAAAACGAAATACTAAGGTCATTTATTGAAATCATATTGCAAAATAAAAACAAAATGTTGAAAATAAAAAGACAGCGACTGCGAAATAAAGAATTATGAGCTATGCTTATCCGAATGAAAACAGTCCGCTGCAATCACCCGACATCATCGCAAAAAGGTATTAAACAATAACTTTAAATAATATAAATAAAAATATGATTACAAAAACTTTACAGGAATAAAAAGGCTCAATTTATCGGCAAAGCTTTTTATATCTTTGGAGCGCCGGTTCAAAGCCCATATTTGCAGAAGTTTCCAAATCTTTGCAACTTTGATTTTTATTTCCTAAGGAGTAATTTGTCATTCCTCTGTAATAATATACCTCCGAATAATTTGTATTTCGCGCCAAAAATTTATTAAAATCGTCCAATGCTTTTTCGTACTCCTTCAAATTAAAATAAGAAATTGCCCTGTTATAAATAATTTTGTCCGAATATTCAAGTTCTAGCGATTTTGTGTAATTTTCCACAGCCTCCTGATATTTCCCCTGATTTACAAACATAAGCCCTTTGTTGGCGTAAATCTGCGCAGATTGAGGATTGAGCAAAAAGGCTTGCTCCAAATCTTTTTCAGCATTTTCGTACTCCTCTTTCAAGATGTAAGCATAAGCCCTATTTAAGTATGCGTCAAGCACTTGCGGGTCTAAGCTCATTGCCTGCGAAAAATTTTCAATTGCGGCATCTAAATCATTTTGTTTTCCCTTCACCACTCCCCTATTCACGTAAATAGCCACATTATTCGGACTATATCGCAACGAATTATCGTAATCGTTTATGGCGCGCTCGTACTCACCAAGCCAGTCGTAAATACTTCCGCGTTCTTGATAAGCCTCCGGAAATACCAAATCAATTGAAATAGCGTCATTGAAATTCACGAGCGCTTGCCGAACAAAAGTAGTATCTTTTTGCGCAAACCCCAGTTGTTTCAAGGCGTACCCACGATTGTAAAAAGCACTCGAATAATCGGGTTTCTTCCGAATTGCCGTCGAAAAACAATTTATCGCTTTTTGGTTGTACTCAACAAATTTATCGTTCAAATTCTTAGTTTCGTAGTCTTTTGCCATATCGTTGTAAATTGTTCCCAAATTATTCCACGCAACAACCGAATTAGGCTGTTTTGCAACAACATCTTGCCACAAACCCAAGCTATTTTCCCAAACTTGTATCCGCAAAACGGTCAAAACCGAAAGCAAAACCGTATAACTTATCAAAATTCCGTATTTCAATTTTTTATTATTTTTTAATTTAAAAATACCGTAGGTCAGCAACAAATAAAATCCGATAGACGGAATATAAGCGTAACGGTCTGAGTACATAGCACTTCCGACCGGCAACAACTGTAACAAAAGCACAATATTTACGGCAAAAAAAGCTATGCTAAAAAACACTATTCTGTTGGTTTTGAACGTTTTAAAAGCCGCCCAACCGGCAACTGCCACAGTCAGTAAACCGAACCAAAAATAAAACGGGATTGTCAGATTTAGAATATCGGGATACGGATAAATTGCGGACAAATTTATGGGCAAAATCAGCTTCAAAATATACATCGTAAAGCCAAATCCGGCAACCCCAATTCTGGTAAAAATAGGAATTGTGTTAATTACCTGTATCGCGTTGCCCTGCCTTTGGGCTTGGATTGCAATCAATCCGAAAACAAAGGCCGTCGCCAGATACGGGATTTTTTCTAAAATCACCCGAAGCGATAACAATTTTCTGTTGCAAAAATAATCGACCAAAATTACGGTTACCGCCAAAGACGTAGCCTGCCCTTTCGACAACAAACTAAGTACAAACAAAATAAAAGAAATTACGTAGGTCGTGATTTTTTTTGTTTGCGCATAAATCACATAAAAATATAACGAAAACAGAAAAAACGCAGTATAAAGTACATCTTTTCGCTCGGCAACCCACGAAACACTCTCGACGTGCAAGGTGTGAACGCCAAATAACAAAGCCGTAAAAAACGCAATTTCTTTATTTTTCAGCAATTTCAAGATAATGAAAAACACCAGTAACGTATTGATAATGTGCAACAAAACGTTTATCAGCTGAAAACCAAACGGTTTTGGATTGCCATCAGCATCTTTTTCCGCAAAAGCGTAATTCAAATTTAGAGAGAGCATTGTCAGCGGGTGGTAATTTCCCATCCAATATCTGTGCGTTAGATTTTCCGACGCAAACATCTCCTTAATCGTATGATTATCAAGAGGTTTTATCAACGGATTTGTTAAAACGTATTGTCCGTCGTCCCAATTCGTAAAATCGTTCTGAAAAGTTACAGAATACACACCAAACGTGGCTATAATAAGTATTGCAACATAAATAAAAATCCTATTTTTAGGTAAATTATCCGGTTCTAAATCTTGTGGTTGGTTGGTTACCAACTTTTTGCGCTGAACCTTAGACATTTTTTTTGTCCGTTTTTTTCTATTTATTGATTCTCCTTGCATTACTTACTTTTTTTACAAAAACATATATCAACCTTATAATCAAACAATTACAAAGCGCGATTTTAATTTTAATAAACCTCACAAATTTTTATAATCTGCGAGGTTTACATTTTTTTATAATCCCCAATTCTCCTTCAATAACAGTTCGATTTTTTACAACGATCTAATAATCAATATTATAATCGCCACAAAACAAATTACCGCCCACACAGCAAACTGCGTTAAGAACTGTGTTGTGGGGTATCTATTGTTTTTTTACATTTTGTTAGTAGCGTTTTGTCTGATACTTTTCATCGTTTTATAAAAGTTTTCCACTAAATCTGCAAGAAGTACATCTATATCTATCTTTTCCTTTTTTATCCAATCTTCAACTTCTTTGCGTATTGGAATTTCTGCTTTATGTATCCACTTTATTTTTCCACTTTCAATATCTTCTTCATCAGTTATCGCAGGAATATCAGAATAATCAATATTTTCGTCATCATAATCAATCAATTCTTGTGGAACTTCAATACCGTTTTTACCTAAAATCATTGCATTTTTCCATAAAATAGTTTCGTTGTTGAAGTCAACTTCTACATTTTCAATTTTTTCGCCATTTTCAATTTTTTTGAGAATAGTTTTCCAATATTTTTTTTTCGTTTCCATATTTATTGTTGTTTATTGTTATCATATTCCTGTCTTTCTTTGAGATTAGAACGCCTTGCTGAAATTATCCGTATAGCATTTCTAATCGTATATACAACAGTCATAAAAACATTAGCTACTATTCCAACAGTTATCCAACGCTTTTCGCCGTAATCTTTTCGGTTATCTTCATAATTTGTTCTATTTTCATCGCTAAAAACTTCTTTGGCATCGTTAAAATCAATCCCGTGTTTTTCTTGGTTTGATTTGTTTTTATTTTCGTCCCATTCAAATTCCATTAACTTTTTAGTTTATCCATTTTTTTTTCGTATTTTGTTACCAAATTCAATCTTAATTTATTCCGATGTTAGTTCATACAATCAAAACAACATTATAATTTTTTTATTTAGATTACTAAATCTGTATGTCTGTCTAATTTTTAGTTGCCCACAACGTGAGAGCTTACTCCGTTCTCAATTTATCATATCAAAACCGGTGTATGGCACAAGCACTTCCGGTACTTTTATACCGTCCGGTGTTTGGTTATTTTCGAGCAAAGCAGCCACAATACGCGGCAAAGCCAATGCACTCCCGTTGAGAGTATGCACAAGTTCTTTTTGTTTTTTATTATTGATATTGTATCTCAATTTTAGGCGATTGCTCTGAAAAGTCTCAAAATTGGAAACAGAACTAACCTCTAACCATTTTTCTTGCGCCTTTGAATATACTTCAAAATCGAATGTCAAAGCCGACGTAAAACTCAAATCGCCCCCGCATAATCTCAAAATTCGATAAGGCAATTTTAGCGCAACTATCAATTTTTCGACATAACCAACCATTTCGTCCAACATTTTGTACGAATCTTCGGGTTTTGAAATACAAACAATCTCCACTTTGTCAAACTGATGGATTCGATTTAGCCCGCGAACATCCTTGCCGTAAGCTCCTGCTTCTCTACGGAAACAAGGGGTGTAGCCGGTCAATTTTATAGGCAATTGTTTTTCGTCCAAAATTACATCTCTGTAAATATTTGTCAGTGGCACTTCGGCAGTTGGTATCATATAAAACTCATCTTTTTGGATATGATACATTTGTCCCTCTTTGTCGGGCAGTTGTCCGGTGGCGTACGCCGTGTCTTTGTTTACCATCAATGGCGGAATGTACTCAGTAAAACCGTTTTTTGTGGCAGTGTCCAAAAAGAACGAAATCAAAGCGCGTTGCAATCTGGCGCCTTTGTTCACGTAAACCGGAAATCCCGAACCGGTAATTTTGTTTCCGAGTTCAAAATCAATCAAGTTATATTTTTTTGCCAAATCCCAGTGCGCAAGTTTTGCGTCGGTCAGTTCCGGAATTTCGCCACTGCGTTTAATTTCTTGGTTGTCGGCATCTGATTTTCCTGCCGGTACCGACGAATGCGGAATGTTAGGCAATTCGACTACAAGTTTTTCCAATTTTTCGTCTATCGGCAAAAATTCGGTTTCCTTCGACTTAATCTCTTCTTTCAATCGGCTCGATTCTTCTTTTATGGCGTTTGCCTCGTCGCGTTTTCCGCTTTTCATAAGCGCTCCGATTTGCTTTGCTATTGTATTCTGTTTTGCTCTGAGGTCATCAATTTCTTTCCCTATTCTGCGTTTTTCTACGTCGAGTTCTATTATTTTTTCAACTATTTCCTTTGCGTCAAAATTTTTTATTTTCAGTGCTTCGATTATTTCTTGCGGACTGTTAGTTATTTTTTTTACGGATAACATAATTTTTCAAAATTTAGGTGTATTTTAAGGCTTCAAAATTATAATATTATTAATTTTTTAAAAAAAGTTTTTATACTTTTGTAAAAAAAAATAATGAAATCACTGGAAATATCAAGGTCAATAAGCACTCCAAATATATTTTTTGACGTGGAGAATAATCATTTTGAGATAAGTGGCGTGTCTATTTCGGAAGATGCGTTTGAATTTTACAAGCCGGTTTTGAATTGGTTGGACGAATACAAAAAATCGCCAAACAAAACCAACTGCCTAAGTATAAATTTGGGATATTTCAACTCTTCGACCTCTGTAATTATTGCTAAAATTGTAAAAATGATGAAAGATATTAGAGACGCCGGCAACAAAGTTGAGGTAAAATGGTATTACAACGAAGATGATATTGAAATTTTGGAGTACGGCGAAGAGCTGCAAAGTTTGTTCGATTTGCCCTTTAAGTTTTTCAAGAACTAACGCAAATTAACTATCTGATTTACAAATATTTTCCGGCTTCTCGCAAGCTCAATTTATCCATTTTAGATTTATATTTTTGCAAAAAATCTTTAACCCACTGAGGATTGGTTTTGGCGTATTCGCGCAAACTCCAACCGATTGCTTTATTTATAAAAAATTCGTTACTTCCGAAGTTATTAATAATAATGTGTTCGAGTAATTCGGTATTTGTTTTTTCTTTTCTGTTCAATTGGTGGTCGATAGCCACACGCCTCACCCAAAAATCTTCATTTTCCGACCATTGGAGCATCAGCGCATCTCCACGCTTGTCGGTTAGTGCTATTTTTCCAACAATTCGGTCTAAATTATCTATCGTATCCCACCACTGTTTGGTTTTTATGAACTTAAAAATTTTGTCAATATCCTCAAAAACCAACAAACGCGACATCGCTTTGAGATAATCAATCACAAAATATTGAAATTCACGATATTCGTCGTCCCAGCACAGATACAAAAAATCCCAGTCGATGGAGTTCTTTTTCTTTTCGTTTTTCAAAAAATCCTTATAAATTTCTCTTCTTTTGGGCGTTAAAATTCCATAAAAAAGAAATTTATCTCTCATATATGCCGACATTTTTTCAGCCCTTTGAGCGTTTTGATTTTCCTCAAAAAGCCGCTTTATTTTCACAAAATCTTCTTTTTGCACCAATTTTTAAATTTTGTCGTTTATCGCTTCGAGTGTTTAACTTCCTCTATTTTATTGAGTTCCGGATAATATTTGCGTACGTGTTTTTCGACCACAAATAAAGTTTGTCGTTTAAACTTGCAATTCATACAACTTTCTTCAAATCGTACTTTCAGCACATTATCATCAGTAATATCCACAAGCTCAATATCTCCGCCGTCTTGTTTCAGATACGGTCTTATAAGGTCGAGTGATTTTTCTATAATTTCTATTTTTTCTGACTTTTCCATTTTAATAATTTTAGTTTTACGAAATGCTAAAACTCGAAATAAAAAAAGAAGCAACCGATAAAAATTTGATAGAAAACGGTTAGAACTCAACCATTTTCTATCAAAAAAAACATTCGCTTATTTGAATTTTACAACTTTTGTTGGGTCGAGTTTTTCATTTCTTATGTTTAATTGTTCGATAACTTGCAAAGCAATTTTGTTCATAATTTCAGCTTCGTTGCTGTCGTCCAAAAGCACAACCGGTTTTCCGCTATCGGCATTTTCCACAATATTTTCGGTCAGTGGCATTTGCCCCAACAACTTAATACCGTATTTGTCTGCCAATTTTTGCCCGCCCCCTTTTCCAAAGATGAAATATTTTTTGTCGGGAGCGTCGTTTGGCGTAAACCAAGCCATATTTTCGACAAGCCCAAGTATCGGAACTTCAATTTTATTTGCTTTGAACATTGCGATAGATTTCACAACATCAACCACAGCTACCTGCTGAGGAGTTGTAACCACTACGGCACCTGTAACCGGAATAGTTTGCACCATTGTTAGCGGCACGTCGCCGGTTCCGGGTGGCAGGTCTATCACAAAATAATCCAATTCGCCCCAGTCCACGTCGTTCATGAGCTGTTTTACGGCGCTTGTAGCCATCGAACCACGCCAAATAAGCGGGTCTTCGGCTTTTACTAAAAATCCTATCGAAATAACTTTTACGCCATATTTTTCGAACGGAATAATTAAATTTTTGTCGCCAACAGATTTCAGCATAAGTTGTTCGCCGTCGAAACCAAACATCGTAGGGATTGACGGACCGTAAATATCAGCGTCCAAAAGCCCTACTTTTGCGCCGGTTTTTGCCAAAGCTATTGCCAAGTTGGTCGAAACGGTAGATTTTCCAACACCTCCCTTGCCCGACGCTACCGCTATTATATTTTTTACACCTTTCAAAGGTTCTTCTTTGGTTTCGGGTTTTGGCGCAGGCTGTATTTCTGATTTTATTTCTAAATTCAATTGATAATCGGCCTGAGTGTACTCCGATAACACTTTTCGTGTAACTTTTTCCAAAGAACTTTTCAATGGAGATGATTTTTTCTCCAAATCTATTTTCAGGTAAATTGTTTTGTCTTTTATTTCTAATTCACTGACATACTGACTGATAGGCTTATTAACCTCCGGTACAATAATATCATTTAATTTTTCAATTACTAAATTTTTTGTTAATTCCATCTTCTTATTTTTATTTAAATTAAATAAAGATTACAAAGGTAAAATAAAAAATTAGTTTTCAAATTTTAATTTAAGATTATAATTTTTCGACCAAATTTACGTCATAAAATCTTTTATTTTTACACATTAATATCGTTTATTATTGACAAAAAAATAGTCGAAAACACTTTTTTATAAATTTTATTTTTTTCACTAAAAAATTAGACCAATTTTCACACCTTTTTCTGTAACCATTCTAAATAACGACGTATTTTTTTCTTTAAATAAATCATACTAAAATTAGATATTTTTCAAGAAAAAAACTGTCATTTTTTTTTGGTAAAAAACAAAAAAAGTTGTCAGGAAACCCAACAACTTTTCGTGATTTTTTATGAAAAAAAAAGGCTGCCGAATTGAACAGCCTTACTTGTTTTTCTATTCAGGGCTGATAGCCTCAACAGGGCAACTATCTGCACAAGCACCGCAGTCTGTGCAAGTTTCAGCGTCAATTGAATAGATGTCTCCTGCGCTAATTGCTTCCACAGGACACTCGTCGATACATGTACCACATGCGGTACAATCATTTGAAATTACGTAAGCCATTTTTATAAGTTTTTTTAGATTAATAAATAAATTTATTGCAAAGATAATAATAATTTCAATAAAAAAAGCCCTTTTGAAAATTCAGAGGCATTCTAAATAAGGAAGGACTAAAATTATTGTTTTTTTGAGGCTAAAAAACAGGCTTTTTTTACACAATTTGGAGGTTATTTTTTTCAAAATTTATATATTATATTAATGTGTGGGGAATATAATTTAATTTTTGCCGAAAACTTTTTTATTTTTCCAACTAAAAACATTTTTATATTTGCGAATAAATCAATAAGTTCATTTTTAGTTAAATCAATAGCGACGTAAGTTTTCACAATAGGCATTGAGAATTATAATACCAATTATTAGGTGGTAGTACAGGCTTTGCTAAAATAGATAAACAACTGACTATCAGTATATTACAAAAACAAAAACACAAAAAAAGAACTATTGAAAAGTTTAAATGAGTTAAATTCTAAAATATTATAAAATGAAACAAAAATTATTATTTTTTATCGTTATTTTGATTAGTAGTAATGTTTTTTCACAAAAAAATAATTTTGACAAGTATTTCAAATACGAAACATTGCGTTTGGATTATATTCATGCCGGCAACTCCGAATCGGAATATATTTATTTTGAAAAATTGAAGCAAGAGCCGTTTTGGGGCGGTTCGCGAAAAAATTTGATTGATGTTTTCAATTACGGCGATTATCGAGTTGAGGTGCTGGACAAAAAAACCGAAAAAGTTATTTATTCGTACGGATATTCGACCTTATTTCAGGAATGGCAAGCCACCGAAGAGGCAAAATCATTGAACAAAAGTTTTTACGAGAGCGTAACCGTGCCTTTTCCAAAAAATCCAATTATCATAATTATTGAAAAACGAAACAAAAAATATACTTACGATGAAATTTTCAGATACGAAGTCAGCCCCGATAATATGTTCATTAAAAAGGGATTAGAGTATAATTTTGAAACAAAAGACATTTTGGACAACGGAAATCCGGCCAAAAAAGTAGATATTGTGATACTGGCGGAGGGCTACACAAAAAACGAAATGCCCAAATTTGAGAAAGATGCTGAAAAAATGATGAACACACTTTTTAGCTATCAGCCTTTTAAGTCTAATAAAAATAAATTTAACGTGCATTTGGTTTTGTCGCACTCCGAAGAATCCGGCACCGACATTCCGGGCGACAATATTTGGAAAAACACGCTTTTCAATTCCAATTTTTACACATTTGGCTCCGAGCGCTACATCACAACGCAAGACTACGAGACCGTTAGAGATGTTGCAGCTTTGGCGCCTTACGACCAAATTTTTATTTTGGTAAATACCGCAAAATACGGCGGTGGCGGGATTTACAATTTTTTAAATCTGTGTGTTGCCGACCACAAACTGGCTCCGCAAGTTTTTGTTCACGAATTTGGACACGGATTTGGCGGACTTGCCGACGAATACTGGACTTCCGAAGTGGCAGTTCAAGACTATTTTTCGCAAGACATAGAACCATCGGACCCCAATATTACAACTTTGGTGAATTTTGAATCGAAATGGGCAGATTTGGTCAAAAAAAATACGCCAATCCCTACCCCATCGACACCCGAATACAAAAATAAAGTCGGTGTTTTTGAAGGTGGCGGATACGTGGCAAAAGGCGTTTACAGACCTCAACAAGATTGTATGATGCGAGCTTTGGAATATGATTTTTGTAAAGTTTGTAATCGTTCTATAAAAAAAATTATTAAGTTTTTTTCGGAATAAATTTTTAACCGCAAAGGCGCAAAAGTTTTCGCAAAGGACGCTAAGTTTTTTGCATTATTTACAAAATTCTTAGCGTTCTTTGCGTTTTTCACGAGTTAAAAACTAAGAACTTAAAACTAAAAACTTAAAACTAAGAACTAAAAACTAAGAACTAAGAACCAAAAACCGTAACACGCTGATTTTCAATCCATTACGAGATTTTTATTTATTTCACTCCCCAAGAATCTTTGTCGAGGCTTCGGTACTGAATTGCTTCGCTAAGATGATTAACCGCAATTTCTTCGGCTTGTTCTAAGTCGGCAATAGTTCTGGACACTTTGAGTATTCGGTCGTAAGCCCTTGCCGAAAGCCCCATTCTTTCGATAGCCGTTTTGAGCAGAGCGCTTCCCTCTGCGCTGACTTTACAAAAAGTCTGCATCATTTTTGAGGTCATTTGAGCGTTAGAATAAATACCGGCATACTCACTAAATCGTTTTTGCTGAATTAATCGAGCTTTTGTAACACGCTCCCGAATTTGGGTGCTGCTTTCGGTTGCGCCCAATTTAGATAAATCTTTGAACGGCACAGGCACAACCTCTACTTGAATGTCAATTCGGTCTAACAGCGGTCCCGAAATTTTATTCAAATAATTTTTTATAGCTCCAATCGAACAAACGCATTCTTTGTCAGGATGGTTGTAATACCCGCACGGACACGGATTCATAGCCGCCACAAGCATAAAACTTGCCGGATATTGAACAGTAAATTTAGCTCTGGAAATATTTATAATTCTGTCTTCAAGCGGTTGTCGCATCACTTCGAGCACCGAACGCTTAAATTCGGGCAGTTCGTCCAAAAACAAAACCCCGTTGTGAGCAAGCGATATTTCGCCGGGTTGCGGATAAGTACCACCTCCGACCAAAGCAACATCAGAAATTGTATGATGAGGCGACCGAAAAGGTCGCTCTGTCATCAGCGCCATATCAGCGCCCACGTTTCCGACAACCGAGTGTATTTTTGTAGTTTCGAGCGCTTCGTTGAGACTAAAAGGCGGCAAAATAGACGAAACCCTGCGCGCCAACATAGTTTTGCCCGACCCGGGCGCACCTACCATTAATATATTGTGTCCGCCGGCAGCCGCCACTTCTACGGCACGTTTTACGTTTTCTTGTCCTTTAACGTCCGAGAAATCAAGCAAAACATCGTCCAATTTTTTATAAAAATGACTATTAAAATCGACTTTACAAGGTTCGAGTTTTTGTTTTCCCTCCAAAAAATCGACCACCTGCATAAGGCTTTCTACGCCAAAAACGTTAATCCCATCGACCACCGCCGCTTCCAAAGCATTTTCTTTTGGCAAAATAATCCCTTTTATGCCCTCCTCTTTGGCATTCAAGGCAATAGGCAAAACCCCTTTTATTGGTCGCAAACTTCCGTCGAGCGACAACTCGCCCATTATCACATATTGTTCGAGCAAATCCTCAGCCACGTTTATCTGTTCCGAAGCCGACAACACAGAAATAGCCAAAGGCAAATCGTAAGCCGCTCCTTCTTTTCTGATGTCTGCCGGCGCCATATTTACCACAATTCTTTTTCCCGGCACTCTAAAGCCGTTGGTACGCAAGGCGGCTTCCATTCTTTGCTGACTTTCCTTGACGGCGTTGTCCGGTAAACCAACCAAATAAAATTTTGCTCCGCGTGAAATTTCCGTTTCTATTGTAACCAGAGTTGCTGTTATACCAAGCACCGCACTTCCGTAAGTTTTGACCAACATAGCTTTTTTTTATAATAATTAGACAATACAACAAAAGTAAAAAATTTATTTAAAATATGAAATTTAAGGATAAAAATAAATTTTGAGTTATCGAAAACAATAAAAACAAAGAAGCGCAAGAATAATATGAGTATTTTTATTTAAACCCATTGGAAATTGTTATTGCCACGTAGCCGTTTCCACGCCGGTAACAAGCCCAACCATACGGGACTTTATCTTTTCACCCTTTTAACTTCATCATATAAAGCTAATTATCAGACAGTTATAAAGATTTTTCACGAATATATTGGAAATTTATTATCAAATTTTTAAAAAAAATATGGCACTATTGGCTATTAATTTTCTAAAAAAAAATGATTTTTTCTAACTATGTATAACGCATTTTTTATTTTTAAAAGCCACTCACAATATCATATAAAAACCTAATAATCAACATATTACAAAAGCATCACAGATACAAATTCTACATTAATACCAAAATCATATCTTAAAAAAAACATACAATTTTAAATTTGGCACTTTTTTTGGTTTATGTACAATAAAAATATAATATGGACAACTATAAAAAACATACCAAAATGGAAAATCAAATAAGAGTAGAAAGGGCAAAAAAGAAAATAACACAAGCAGAATTGGCAAAAAAAGTAAATGTGTCAAGACAAACTATTCACGCAATCGAAACCGGTAAATTCATACCTTCGACAGTGTTGGCTTTGAAAATCGCAAAATTTTTTAAAGTAAGATTGGAGGATTTATTCAAGTTGGAAGAGGTAGATTAATTGCGTCAAAACAATATAATACTGGTTTGTTTTGTGCATATAATTTATTTTAGAAGAGCAATTTGACAATTGCCTTGATAAGTTAATATTGACCGAAAAACTAAGTTTCGCTGTTAGTCTGTGTTTTTGGGTACACGCTCACAATAGTAAAACAAAATTATAAAAAAATAAACAAGACGTAGAATTTAGTTATTCGGTCAGCATTGACTAAAACCATTTTTTGCGACCAACAAACCACAAAAACCTAATTCCGTTGCGAAAATGTATGAATGTTGTGGTAAAAAAACCATAATATTTTGTCATTATCCTAAATCTTTCTTTCAAACTTTTCAGAAGTTTGTTTTTTGTTAATCCGCCGTCGAGATAACGAATTATCACCCCCTCGACGTTCACAATGTTTTCTGCATTTTTCATAATGCGTACACACCAGTCAAAATCACTTGAATAATTGTAACGCAAATCGTACTTCGGCACCAATCTAAGCGCCGGAATAAACGCTTGATGACTAACAAGCATTCCGTTTTTAAACGATTTCCACGAAAGCTCTGCCGGAGCAGCAAGTCGGCGTTTTCCCTTGATGTTTCCCTGTTCGTCAATCACCACAGTTTCGCCGTAAAAAATATCGGCATTACGCTCTTTGTTTTTGCTAAAAATATTCTCCACCGTTTTTTCATCATAAAACAAATCACCCGAGTTTAGGAAACAAATATAATCCCCGTTAGCCTCGTCAATTCCCTTATTCATAGCATCGTACAAACCTTTGTCGGGTTCACTTACCCAATACTGAATTTGGTCAGAATATTCTTTTATAACCTCAACCGTTCCGTCGGTAGAAGCTCCATCTATAATTATATATTCGATGTCCGAATACGTTTGTGAAATTACAGATTCGATTGTTTTTCTAATGTTTTTTATATCATTGTAAACTATCGTAACAACAGATAAAGTCATAATTTTTATTATTTAATAATTGATGTAATAGAGCTTTTCAAATCACCATAAAAACCTGACAATCAATAAATTAACCCCTCGCATCGAACTAAGTATTATAAAATATTATCAACGTATTTTAAACAAAAATAAATTATTTTTATTGGTACAAAAACTTTTTTTCAGAAAGCTCGCATTTTGATTTTTCTTTGCTTGAAAAAAAGCAAAATTCATTTTTAAGGAAAAAATAAATTATTTTTCTATTTTTGTAAAAAAAATATATGTCAAAAGTAGCTTTAATATCAGGAGTCACCGGTCAAGACGGGGCTTATCTTTCGGAGTTTTTATTGAAAAAAGGTTATAAAGTACACGGAATTAAACGCCGTAGTTCGTTGCTGAATACCGAACGCATCGACCATTTGTACCAAGACCCGCACATCGAAAACAGGAATTTCGTTTTGCATTATGGCGATTTAACAGATTCGACCAATTTGATAAGAATAATACAAGAAGTGCAACCCGACGAAATTTACAATCTGGCAGCAATGAGCCACGTGAAAGTTAGTTTTGATACCCCCGAATATACCGCAAATGCCGACGGAATAGGAACTTTGCGATTTTTGGACGCGTTGAGGATTTTGAAAATGACCGACAAAGTCAAATTTTATCAGGCCTCGACAAGCGAGCTGTTTGGCAAGGTACAAGAAGTGCCACAATCGGAAAAAACACCATTTTATCCGCGTAGCCCTTATGCCGTTGCCAAAATGTACTCCTACTGGATTACGGTAAATTATCGAGAAGCCTACAATATTTTTGCGTCGAACGGGATTTTATTCAATCACGAATCGCCAATCAGAGGCGAAACATTTGTAACACGAAAAATTACGCGCGCCGTGGCACGCATAGTTTTGGGCTTGCAAAAATGCGTGTGGCTGGGCAACCTATCGGCCAAAAGAGACTGGGGACACGCCAAAGACTACGTGGAAGCAATGTACCTGATAATGCAACATCACGAACCGGACGATTTTGTGATTGCAACAGGAAAAACCACCTCCGTGCGAGAGTTTGTACGGTTGGCATTTCGCGAAGTTGGCGTAGAAATAGAATTTCAGGGCGAAGGTCTCAACGAAGTTGGAATTGCCGCCAAAGTCAGCAACGACAGCCGTTTTAGAGACCTCACACAAAACGTAAAAGAAGGTCAAATATTGGTAAAAGTTGATGAAAAATATTTTAGACCAACAGAAGTTGAAATGCTTTTGGGCGACCCAACTAAGGCCAATACCGTGCTTGGTTGGAAACCGAAAACCGACCTCAATCAACTTGTTGTAGATATGGTTAGACACGATTTGAAAGAAATGAAAAAAGAACGTTTTTTGAACCAAAACGGGTTCAAGTAAGATAAAAAAACTTAAATCTGAAAGGCTTATATCTATTGAAAAGTCCAATTATCAACCATAAAAATCGATGCACGCTTTTCGGTTGAGACTACGCTTGTGCGCCTAAAACCCGCATTTACCGTTATCGACGAGCGTTTAGACTTTTTATGTCCAAAAAAAACTTAGGATTTTAGGAAAAAAATAAATTCTACAATAAAATTTGTAAAAAAAATAGATTTTTATACCTTTGTATTTCTTAAAAGATTACATTTTTTGTTAATTATTTAAAAATAAGGCACTTTTATTGTGAGCTGGTTGATTTATGACTACATTTTTCAAATTATATGAAGCAAAAATTATTAAACTTTAAAAAATAAAGATATGGAAAATCCTTACATAATAAAACGCGCAGACGATACGCCGGAAATTTACTTGGATTACGAAAAGCAAGAAATGAAAATTACCGGACCTTCTTTTCCTGAAAATTCTTTTGAATTTTACAATCAGGTACTTGTATGGATTGATGAAAATACAGACAAATTAGACCGTTTAGTTTGTAGTTTCGACTATCTTATTTTGAGTTCGGCTTCCAACAAAATGTTGTTCGAGATAATGATAAAACTTTTGGACTTGTCAAAAGCCGGCAAAGATATTTCAATAAAATGGTATTACGCCAAGTATGACGAAGATATGTATCGGGAAGGTTTCGGCTTCAAGAAACACTTGACAATTCCGGTGGAACTCATTGAAAAATAAAGACTTACATTAAACTTTTTCATAAAAAACAAAAAAAATAGTGTTAGAAATTAAACACTATTTTTTTTTGCGTTTTTCCCGTCTTTTGTTGCGTTTAGCTTCCTTCATTTCCCGCTTTTCCTTTTTCTTCATAATTCTACGAATTTTGCGAGCATCTTTGGGTTCAAAAGCAATTGTAGATTGTACCCCCGACAAAACAGCTTTCAGCCAAAACGCAATATCTCCAAATTTTCGGTCGTGAATGTAGGCAATTTTCCCGATTTTAGGATAAACCCCGTATTTCGGATTATCATTTTTCACAAGCAAAACATCAGCAAGCCAGCTGACAAACTTCAATTTTTTTCGCTTCAATGTATCTTTTGAAATAAAATACGCTTTCAAATCGTTGTACTCCATTTTCAGTTTTCCCACAGCTATGGTGTCAGTAATTTTAAAATCAAACGAAATTTGATGAAAAATCCCGCTACTAAGTTCCAAATTAGCACCATTTCTGGTGAAAGAATTGAATATATTTGCGTTACACTCCCCTATTTTTCCCTTCACTTTGGCATTGTTGCCCCGACTTTGGAGATTATAAAAAACAGAAATATCAAATTTTGCAGAATCATTTATAAATCCGTCCGCCATAACAATTGTGTACAAATCTCTGCTTTTAATTTTTGCGGTATCGTTCAAAAGCCTTGATACTCTGACGTTTACCTTGCTTGCCCGCACAAAAGCCTTTTGTTGATTCGTTTTGTTTATTTCTTCGTAATACGCTTTGCTGTCGGATATTATCAACTTCGGAATATCTACGTTCAAGGGGACATTCAAGATAATCTCGACCAAATGTTTTTTTGTCCACGGACTTTGTTCGTAATTTTTGTCGGCATAGATTTTCAAATCAAATTCACTTCCGGCAATTCCGGAAGCTCTTATTTTTTTGTCGAACAAATCCATAAAATTGATGTCAGACAATTTCAATTTTTTACCATACACATCAAAAACAACTTTTTTGTACTCAAAATTTTTCTGTATAGCTTTGGGCGATTTGGTTGGGCTAAAAACAATATCCTGCAACGACAACGATTTTGATTTTGTAGAAAGTAACAACTTTCCAAACTGAAATTTGTACATATCCTTTGCCAACAATTTGTTAAAATCGGTCATAATAAAGCGAATATCACGACAATACAACAAATTAGGCGCAACAAAAGTAGCCGCAGAATCAACCCGAAGCCCAATAAATTCAACATCTATTTTATCAAAAAATTGTTTTTTTATTGTGTCCGCATTCTTGTTCAATTCAACATTCAATTTATTTATACGAATAATATTTGCGTTTATCGAATTAAATTTGCCTTTTATTTTTTCATATAAATCAATGTCTGCCAAACTCTTAGGCGATTTTCCGGTCGTTTTTTTGGTCGTTTTTTCCTTATTCGGCAAAAAAACTTTTACGCTTGGGAAATTAACGTCAATCGAATTAAATTTTAGCATCTTCTGAAACCTCAACACCTGATAATCTAAGCCCAAAATGGAAATGCTATCGCCCACAAAATTCACCACAGGTTTGTCTTTTAGGTTGGCAAAAATAGCCGAATCCGATTTGTAAATCCCGCCAAAAGAAGGCTTTACAATGCTTATTCGGTCGGTAGCAGAATTTATCGCAACCCTCTCTACGTGCAATTTATTCGCTTTGTCTGGCGTTTGAAATTTTATATTTTTCAGATAAATTTCAAAATTATCAATCGGAATAAAATATAAATTTTTAGTAGTATTTGTTACCGAATCGATATAAAAATTATGCAAAACAACATCAATATCAGTCATTAAATTGCCATTAAAAACAATTTTTCCGTCTTTCAAAGATATTTTTTTCACCAATAACTCTTCCAACGAAGCCGGCAAAAAGATGTAAGGAGTAGTTTTTTTCTTTTCGGATTTATTTTTTGAAGTAATAATGTGTAAATCGAGTTTAGAAAACAACAAATCCAAAATTTCAAGTTTTTTGTCAAAATACAATTTATAAAAATCGACGCCGGTAGTTTTAATTTTGCCAAGCCTGCAATACATCATAGTTTTGTTAGTATCAACATGGTCAGGCAACAACGAAATTTTATTTGCCGAAATAACAGAATCTTGCGAACAAAAATAAAGATTTGCAATTTTCAATTGATGAATTTTATCTTTTAGATTGAAAACCGAATTGTTTATGTTGCCTTTAAAATTATCCGAAAAAAACAATTTGTTTTTACTATTTATAAGCTCGGCGTCAAAGTCGAAATTAGTGAGCAACAAATTGAAATTCGTGCCAAACTGTTTGGCAGAATTACCTTTATTGCCAACCTTCACAACAACCTGCCCGTTGTTTATAGCCAACGAATCGGAACAAATTTTCGGAAAAAATCGCCCAATCATCACAAACAATTCGCCACTGTTTATTTTTGGTCTTCCGTGAACTTCGTTCAATAAATCTATTCTTTTCAAAGCCGAAAATACAACCGTATCCACCTGATAATCAGCATATTTATCATCTGAAATACTTTGCAAACTATTCAGAGTAATCTCTTCAATTTTTTTAATAATTAAAATTGACGAATCGGCGCGGTTAATTTCTTTCTTCTTGATTTTCAGATTTTTAATAATTTTACAACTGTAATCCGTTAGAGTGTCTATCGCTTTTTTCTTGTTTGAAAAATTCCGATACCACAGCGAATCGACAATGTTATTGTTGTCAAAAACAACAATTTCCGCTCTGGCAGAAGCGTGCCTAATATTTTTTATAGCCCGTTCTTTTCGTATGTTCGCAATTTTTTTGTCCAACGGACTGCCCAAAGTAACAACCTCAAAAGTCGGCGAGTTCAAATCAATTTTAGACAAACTCAAACTGTCAGCCTGCATAGCATTGCTCAAATTTGTGTTGTTTATGACAATTTGCGGAATGTGAACTTTTACGATATTCGTTTTCTTAGCGCGCCTAAATCTCTCAAAATTAGAATTTTCGTCGGGCATCAATTTAATGTTGGTGAGCCTTGCTTTTTTGCTGAAAGTAGAGTACTCTATGGTGTCGGCAGAAAAATAATACAAACTGTCGGTAGTTTTAAACAGTATATTGAAAAACAACAACTTAGCGTCGTTTACCGAAATAAATTTTGTAATATTTTCACGTTTAGCATCAAATTCAAAACCTCTGAAATTCATCATATAATTACCCGAAAAAGTGGTAGTTTTTTCGTTTTTGGTAGTGCTATAATTTACATTTCCGCCCAAATCTACATATTTCAAAACAATTTTGTCCGCAAAATTTTGTATCAATTCTTCGAGCGGTTTTTTATTTTTCTTTTTGACGCTGTCCGGAAAACTATTGATGTTAAAAGCAGCGTTGGCAACCGAAAAAGTATCAACCACAATATGATTTTTGTTCGAGTAACTCGGAAAATCAAAACCGGATATGTTTACTGTTTCAAAAAACAATTCATTGTAGTTTTTCTTTTCAAAAAAAGCCTGATATTTTACCGATTCAATGGGTTTTATGGCAATGCCTTTTGCTTTTACCCCCTTTTTAATCGTCGAAGCCCCTACGTATTTGGCGGTTATCAAATGAAGCGCATCTTTGGCGTACGACTTGATGTCATACATTTGCAAAAACATATTTTTTGCGTACAAAACCCTGCTGGCATCAAGCGCGCTTGTCGAATCGACAAAAAAATCTAATATTTTCAAGTTAAAATCGCCTATCGATGTTTGCGGAATTTTGCTTTTTACAGACTTAAATTTCTTAAAACTACCATTGTCCAACGAAATTGTATCTATTTTTATATAATAAATAAACTTAGAAAATAATGGATAAATATCAACTTTTTCGAGCAAAGTATCGGTGTTAAATTTTATTTTTTTCGATTTTTTTTGTTTATATATCTCTACGTTAAGCCCCTGTACCTGCGCTTTTGTGAGGTGCAATATTTTTTCCTGATAAATTTCTTTGAAATCCGAATTTTCAAAAACGATCCTGTCGATTCCGACATCAAAAATGTTCACATTGTCGAAAATATAATTTTTCTTAGGTTCTTTGGGCGCGAGTTTTATCTCGCTGAGTTCTATTTTTTTCTCAGCCGTGCTGACGTACAAATTTTTCGCCTTCAAAGCGTGAATATCGTCGTTTAGTTTGAGTTCGTAATCGAAAATAAAAAACTCTATATCGTCAGCAAAAATAGCCCTTTGCTCCGGTTGAAAAGTTTTTTTATCGACATAAAAATTGTTCAAAATAAAAGTAATACGGTCGGCTGAAAACGGATTTGAATTGTCGGCTCGATTTTTCAAAAAATCGAAATTAGCATCATCTATCCGTATTTGCTTGACTTCCAAAGCATTAAAATACCGAAAAACGACATTAACCATGTCTTTTTTTACATCTTTGTACGATACGTTTTTGACGATTTGAACAGTGTCGTTTTGCTTTGCTTTTGCAAAAACTTTCAGATTTGGTCTTGTGAAACCGACGGATTTTACAGACAATTTTTCGTTGCTCCAAAGCAATGGTAATACTCGCAAACCCTTTATATGAAACGTGTCGAGATGTACTCTGTATAGATTTTTTTCGAGATTTTTATTTTCAGCAAAAAATCTTTCGATGTCGGGCGTAAGTTCAAATTGCGTCAAAATTATGTTCCCGCTGAAAATATCAATTTTCAAATCATCAAAATTGAACGCATAAACACTGTCGGATTTTGTGTAAATTTTTTCTTGAATTGTTGATTTTAGCAGAGGAGTTGCCCCAAAAAACAGCAATAATCCCAAAACCAAAAAGACACACAGAAGTATTGCAATAATCTTCAATAATCTTGATATTAGTTTTTTCTTTGCCATATTTTTCAAAATTTCAACATTCGTTGGCTGAACGCGATAGTTTCTAATACGCAATGTCGCCCGAAAATATAACTTTTGTCGTTACTAAAAATAGCGATTTTCAACCAACTACAACAAATTATTTCAACAAAAACTCAATATTTACATACTATTTTTTTTCTTTTTTTTGCGACTAAAAAGCGGTTTATTCGGTTTGCTCACGCCCAAAATATATCCGTAAGGTTCAAGCCCTTTGACGTTGTCGCAAACTATTTTGACAACCCCCAAAGCAGGAATTGCAATAATCATACCCGGAATACCCCAAACCATAGCTCCCAAAATCAATCCCAAAATTGTAATCAGCGGGTTCAAACTGACGTTTCCGCCCGTGATAGTGGGCGTTAGGATATTATTTTCTATCGAATTTATAATTAAATAATAAATAATTATCCACATCGGTTCGTACGGATTGGTAGTAAAAATTAACGAAAAAGTAAGCGGAATTAGCGTACTGGCAAGCGTTCCAAAATATGGAATTATTGAAATAGATGCCGCCATAATTCCCAAAAATATCGGATATTTTACGCCAATTATACTCAAAGCCACCGAATGACATATCGCCAAAATCATCATTACAGTAAGTACGCCGGTCATATATTTTATTGTAACTTTTGAGATTTGTTCTAATAGTTTTTCACTAAAATTTTTATCATTTCTCGAAAGCATCAAAATAAATTTTTTGGCTCTATGCCTGTAATAAAGCATAAAAAACGTAAAAATCGGGATAAAGAAAAGTCGCCCCACGGTGTCGGTCGTTGATGCAATTACTTTTGAGAAAAACTTGTTACTTGTATCCAAAAAATTACTAAGTTGCGATTTTAGCCAGCCCTGCTGTTGTTCTATTGTAAAATCAAAATTTTCGGCAATGTAATCTTGCACAACCGCAACGTTATCAAGGGCTTGCTTGCTTATGACCGGTAAATCGTCAATAAAAACATTTACTTGCATAAAAAAAACTTTGGCAATAAACACAATCAAGCCTATGCTCAAAATCAACGGAATGAATATTGCGGGAAATCGCGGAAATTTTAGTTTTCGTTCCAAAAATGAAACTATCGGAAATATCAAATACGACATCAACAGCGATAATGCCAACGGATACAGAAATTTTCTGCCTACTATCAATATAAAAAATATTATAATAAAAAACAATAAAGTTACTGTTAATTTTAAAATTCGTGCTAATTGTTTATCCATTTTCAGTAATAATTTTATGAGTAATTTTTTTTATTTTTAATACAGAATCTTAATTCCTAAACACCTATCAATCAGACAAATACCCTTTCACAAACACTTTCTTGCAACCGTTAAACCTGCATCTATCTTTTACAAAATTAGCATTTGGGTATTTCATAAAAGTATATACACCAAGACGTAATTGAAAGCGTTATACCAAAAGTCAGCACAAAACTAAGCAAAATTTATTTTATTTTGCTACATTTTCCGGCAAAATAAAATATTTTTTTTTACAGATTGAAAGCAATATGTTCAAAGTCCACCCATTAAAAATCCATAACATGTATTGTTGTGTTATGAATATTTTGAACTTTTTCTCATCTTGTTTAAAGAAGTATTTTAATCTATTAGACCTGTAAGGCTTTGCCCATTATTTTGCTTATTTCTAACATTTGAATACTGCTTGTCAAATTAGAATAGTGCCTATGGCGTATTCCAAATTTTGCTAATAAAGTACCACGCCCAACGGTCTTGCGAACTTCATATTTCACCTTCGTACCCCAAAATTATTTCGTAATTTCTATAAAAAAACGGAATTGGTTCGTTTAGTTTTTATATTTGTTGAACAGGCAATATAAATTCCTAAGTCGATGTTACCGTAATTGTCGCAACAGGATTAGCAATATTACAAACAAAAACAAAATTTGTTAGTTTGCTTAATTTATTTTTAAGTTTTTGGGTTATAGAATGTAAAGTAGGGAGAGTTGGGATTACGGATAAATTAGCTTCCAACCATAATATGACTTTTATATCATTACCTGAATCAACTAAAATTTCATTTAGTTGTTTCCACTCTACATTATTTGTCGCAATAGTTTTCCGACAACCGAGTATTATACCATAAAAAGTATCTCTGATATTTTTTGCAATGGTGGTTGTTAGAATTTCCGCCGAATTTCGTAACTTTTCCTCATTATTTCCCTCATATCCTCGCATATCTTTAATTTCAATAAATACGGCTTGCTTTGTAGTTCCAGACTTTTTTGCGGCAACAATATCAACCGCCGACACATTGTCATTTTGAAAATATTTTACATAATCCGAAGTCCCCGATTTATCATAATCAATCACAATATCCCAAGTTTTATCAAATTGAAATGTTAAATTTCCTTCTTGTATAGTAGTCATATTTTTACATTGAAAGGTTAAATAATTCTTGTTCTTTACTGTACAAGCCGACAAACTCATCTAAAATTGTATTGTGAGTAATTTCTGACAATTTTTCACTACTTTCGATTTCTGTTTGATTATTGTCGTTTGAGTACAAACTGTGAAACATTATCGAAGGAATTTCTTTATTTTCTTTTTTCAATATAGCGGTTTTATATTCTTGCATTAATGCAAGTTGGTGAATAAACAAATAATCATGAGTTGCCACAAATATCTGAACACCTTTGTTTGCCAATATAATAAGAAGTTCATTGAATAAGGTAATATATTTGGGATTAAAAT
>PDWI01001918.1_pt1 | contig 32154 bp, 35 predicted proteins | sample 1430891 | NCBI WGS metagenome assembly PDWI01 (sample SAMN01162508, study PRJNA174530) | Oral metagenome, whole genome shotgun sequencing project. | biome: Marine environment; feature: Marine mammal; material: Swab sample of the gingival sulcus; isolation source: swab sample of gingival sulcus... | reverse complement strand
TTACTGTTTTTGGAGCAATTTTCTGTAAGGAGCAGGATGTCATTGCCGGCATCATGGACAAGGCAGAATTTCAGTTGATCTCCCAGGAAGACGTAATCCAGAAGGCAGGCCTTTTGTCCGGGCTTTCCCAGCGCAAAATCCGCGATGTCCTGTTTGCCAAAACGTCCATATTCAATAAATTTACCAGGGAAAAGGAACGGGCAGTTGCCTATCTGAAATTGGCCGTTGCCCAATATGTACAGGAAAATCAGTTGCTCGTGACAGGGATGCCCGTAAGTTTGATCCCCAGTCATATCAACCATGTGCTGTCAGTTTGCCTTGTGGGAGACATGGATTTTCGGATGACAAACGCAAAGGAAGAGGGTATATCGGAAAAGCAGATCCGGGACATGGACAAGAACATGGCCGCATGGGTGCATGGAACAAGGCAGGCAGAAGATCCCTGGGACAGCAAATTGTATGATATTCTGCTTCCCATGCACAGCACAAGCGTTGCCGATGCTGTGGGGCTTATCCTTGACAAGACAAAGAATCCTGCGGTGATTTACGGAAAGGAATCCCAGAATGCGGTGATGGATTTTTACCTTGCCGCCAAGGTGGAAACCCGGCTTGTGGATAAGGGACATCAGATGGAGGTGTCTTGTAAAAACGGAAATATCACCCTGACCATCCACCAGAGTGTATTGATGCTCAAAAAACTGGAAGAAGAAATCAGCACCATTGCCAGGGAAGTGGAGGGTGTCAAGGACGTTGAAACATGTGTGGGTAAAAATTTTCACCAGTCAGATATGTATCGCAAGTTTAATTTTACCGCACCGTCCAGGGTGCTTTTGGTGGATGACGAACGGGAGTTTGTGCAGACTCTTTCAGAAAGATTACTGATGAGAGATATGGGTGCCGTTGTGACCTTTGACGGTGAATCTGCTCTGAGTATTGTGGAAGAAGACGCTCCTGAAGTCATGATTCTGGATTTGAATATGCCTGGGATTGACGGAATGGAAGTGTTGAAAAAGGTCAAGGTTCAAAAACCTGAAATTGAAGTGATTATGCTCACGGGGCACGGCTCCGAGGAGGACAAAAAGATCTGCATGGATCTTGGGGCCTTTGCATATCTTCATAAACCCGTTGATATTGCGAAGCTTAGTGAAATTTTGCAAAATGCCCATGATAAAATTATGGATAATTTATAAGCAGTCAATTGAAAATACGAAGATAAAGGTATGGTAGATTGAAATTTTTTCTTTTTCTTAAAAATGACAATACCAGGGGTGGTATGGGCAGGGAAGAACTGGGATTGGATTTTGCCAAGATCTGGAAAAAGCTGGTATGCCTCATGATCTTTTTTACCCTGGTTCCCCTTTTGTTGTTCATGGTGGTGACAATCAGACAGGGAATTACCGGCATGGAAGCATTTTTCTGGATGGCCGGAATTTTTCTTGTGAGTGTGGTGGGAATTTTTTTCGTTAGTGCATTGCTTGTGAGCAATATGTACCTTGCACACAAAAAATATGTGCAGGATCACAGGGATATTGATTATGAAAATCGCCTTGCCACCATTGCCCGTCTTGCAGCAGGCGTTGCCCATGAGATTAACAACCCCCTTGCAGTCATCAATCAGAAGGCAGGTCTTGTAAAGGATATTTTTACCCTTTCCGATACATATTCCCATGATGAACGCCTGGTAGAGCTGCTTGATTCCATTATTTCATCGGTGGCTCGGTGCGGAAATATTACCCACAGGCTTTTGGCCTTTGCAAGAACTGATGAAGATGCTGTTGAACCTGTTCATGTCAAGACTTTGATTGCAGAAGTCCTTGATTTAACAACCAGGGAAACAGATTCTCAACGAATTGATATTCAGGTGGAAATCCCGGATGATTTACCTGTCATGGAATGCAATAAAGGAAAAATGCAGCAGGTGTTCATGGATTTGATCAGTAACGCCTTGGCTGCCATGGGCAAAGAAGCTGGCAAGCTTATCATTACGGCCCGGCAAAAGGATGAGTCCCATTGTATGATTTCCGTAGAGGACAGCGGCTGCGGTATTAGCGAAGAAGATGCCAGAATGATTTTTGAGCCCTTTTTTTCCAAGCAGTCCGGCCATGGAAAAGGTCCGGGACTTGGGTTATCCATTACCCACAACCTGGTATGTGAAGCAGGCGGTTCCATATATTTTTGCAGCGAAATCGGCAAGGGAACCACCTTTATGGTAACCTTGCCCTATGGTTACGAAAAGGGAAGAAAATATATTCCGCCTGGGTTTGTTAGAAAATAATGTATTGTAATATTTTATAATTGTATTCTTGGTATTTCCGGGAATATGAGGAAAATGTAATGGATGAGCTTTCACAAGCCGGGATGGATCATGGCCTTGTCTATTTTGGGGCAATGACCGCATCCATTTCCCATGAAATGAAAAATTATCTTGCCATCATCAACGAAAATGCAGGGCTTCTGGAAGACCTTTCCATGATGGCAGAGCAGGGAAATTCTCTGGATCCCCAAAGAATCATGAAGGTATGCGGGAATATAGCTACCCAGATCAAACGGGCCGATGATACCATCAAAAACATGAATACCTTTGGACATTCCATTGATAACACCTGCACCAATTTTTTCCTTGGTGAGGTCATGAATCTTACCCTGACCCTTGGGGGGAGACTCCTTGGAAACAGGCAGGTTGCCTTTGAAGTGGAAGCGCCAGGGGATATATATATTACAACCAGCAAATTTTATTTGATGAATCTTTTGTGGTTCGTTGTGGATCATATTACCCAGTCGCCATTGGAAGATGGCAGAATTCTCCTGTCCGTCCAGGTGCAGGAATCTTCCATTCAAATTCTGGTCTCCTGTGATGGCCAGGAGCCGGATGCTGTGCTGGAAGAGTTGTTGTCAAAAGAAAATATCTGTCTGCTGCTTGGTGCGCTGCGTGGCAGCCTTGCAAGGGGAGAGGGGAATTCTCTGGTCATTAGTCTTCCCGCATCCTTGAATCAACATATCAATACAGAAAAACAAGAATCGTAACAGGAGTCCATTTCATGTTGGAAAAAGTACTGCTCATTGATGATGAAGAAGATTTTCTGGACATCATGGCCCAGCGTATGGAAGCAAGGGGAATGACCATTACTGCAGCCTCTTCTGCGGTGGAGGCTTTGGAGTTTTTCAAGCAAAAGAATTTTGATGCCATTGTGGTGGATTTACAGATGCCCGGCATGAACGGGATTGAGGCATTAAAGGAATTCAAGCAGGTCAATCCAGAGGTTCAGGTGATTTTGCTTACAGGGCACGCAAGCCTTGAAAGGGGTATTGAGGCAATGAAAGAAGGGGCCATGGATCTGGTGGAAAAGCCTGCGGATATGGATGTGTTGTGCAAGAAAATCCGGGATGCCAAAATGCAGAAAATGGTTTTGCTGGAAAAAAAGACCCGGGAAAAGATGCGGACAATCATGGAAACCAAATCCTGGTAATTCACCCTGTTACCAATTTTATTATGCAAGGAATTCAATGATATGTCAGATTTTGTTTTTTTACTCGTGGGTTATGCTGCTGTGGGAACCGGGATTTGTGCCTATGCCAACCGCAGTCAGGGAAAGACCTCCCAGGAAGGCTATTTCATCGGAAACCGAACCCTTGGATGGCTGGTTTCCGCATTGACCTATTGTGCCACCACCTATTCTTCTTTCATGATGGTGGGGCTTGTGGGACTTTCCTATGCTACGGGAATTGGTGCCTTTGTATTTGAAATGACATATCTTGCTGCCACGGTTTTGTTATTGTCCCTTTACGGCAATAAAATCAGTCAGATGGCAAGGGATCATTCCATGGTATCGCCCATGGAGATTTTTTCCCATCGCTTTGGCAGACCTGCTGGTGTTGCAGGGGCCTTGATTTGCGTCCTTGCCCTGATTCCCTATACCGCCGCCCAGGTCATTGGGTTGTCCATTATTTTTTCTGCCTTTCACATGGATTTTGCCACAGGAGTCGTGATTTCTGCGGTATTGATCTGTGTGTGGTCTTTGGTGGGAGGTTTGCGCGGCGTGGCATTGACCGATGCTGCCCAGGGCTTTTTCATGATTGCCGTTGCTGTGCTCATGGCATTGTGGGCACACGATTCCTTCCAGGGATTTGAGTTTTCCACCTTTCCCAACAAGGTCTGGACGCCTGTCTTTTTCATGAATTTGACCCTGCCCTGGGCATTTTTTGCCCTGACCAATCCCCAGGTGGTGCAGCGCTTGTTCATCATCAAGGATGCCAATGGTTTGAAAAAGATGATTCTCCTGTTTGCCGTCGCAGGCTCCCTTTATACCTTGATTACCTGTCTCGTGGGGAGCATGGCAAAATACGGAGCCATGCATGGGACATTTCCCCTGATTGTCGATCGGGACATGGTGATGATGGAAATGCTTGGGCTTCTCAGTCGGGGTATGACCCTTGCCGTTGCCATGAGCATTGTATTTGCAAGTATTTCCACTTCCAACTCCATTATATTGACCCTGTCGTCCATGCTCACAAGGGATGTCCTTGGAGAGACCAGAAAGGTGTGGCAGGCAAAGGTGTTTATTGTCGTGTTGACCTTTCTTGTTGCCATGTTTGCCCTTTTACGAACCTCCTATATTGTGGAACTTTCCGTTGCAACCTCCCGTATTCTCATGTGTTTTATCCCTTTGTATCTTGATGTGTTTCACCTGAAAAAAGGGGGCAGGCTCACCGGGGTACTGACCATTGTGGGCGGAGGCGCCTGTGCTGTAATTTTTTCTGCCATACTTCCCGCTGTCAGTTCCTTTTATACCCTTGGCGCTGTGTTCGCCTTGTATGGGCTGGGGATTTTTCTGGATTCCGGCAGGATTGGCACCAAAGAAGAATGAAAGAGGCAGGACTCAACCCTTCGATTTTTTTATGTCCTTGTTCATGCTATAAAAGAAATTGATGAACGACCAGCATATTCATATTTTTTGATGTAACCATTTTTATTAGAAATATATTTACGAATACTCCGTAATGGGAAGGAAAAGAGGAATTATGCCACTTGATCCCACCAAATATGCGGATTGGGAAATCGCCCAGGCCGCAGAAGAACAGATGTGCAGTATCTATGAAATCGGCGATAAACTGGGGCTGACCAAGGAAGAATTGCTTCCCCAGGGGCATTCCATTGCAAAAATTGATTTCAGGGCCGTGATGGAACGCCTGAAAGGCAAACCCAATGGCAAGTATATTGATGTCACGGCCATTACGCCAACGCCCCTGGGAGAAGGAAAATCCACCTCCACCATCGGGCTTGTGCAGGGGCTTGGCAAACTTGGAAAAAGCGTTTCTGCGGCCATTCGTCAGCCTTCGGGCGGGCCAACCATGAATATCAAGGGCTCTGCTGCAGGCGGCGGCCTTTCCCAATGTATCCCCCTGGCCCCTTTTTCTTTGGGATTTACCGGGGATATCAACGCCATTATGAACGCCCACAACCTTGCCATGGTGGCCTTGACATCCAGGATGCAGCATGAACGAAACTATACTGATGAGCAGCTGGAACGATTGTCCGGCATGAAGCGTCTGGACATTGATCCCACACGGGTGGAAATGGGCTGGGTCATGGACTTTTGCTGCCAGGCCTTGCGGAATATCATCATTGGTATTGACAGAGATAACGGCAAGGCGGACGGATTCATGATGCGGTCAAAATTCGGCATCGCGGTTTCTTCCGAGGTTATGGCCATTTTGTCCCTTGCAACGGATCTTGCAGACATGCGGCAGCGGATGGGAAAAATTGTGGCGGCCTACACCAAAAAGGGTGAACCTGTAACCACAGAAGATTTGCAGGTGGCAGGAGCCATGACCGCCTGGATGGTGGATGCCTTGAATCCGTCTTTGATGCAGACCCTGGAAGGCCAGCCCGTTCTGGTGCATGCCGGGCCCTTTGCCAATATCGCCATTGGACAAAGTTCCATTATCGCCGATAAGATCGGGGTAAAACTGTCCGATTACCATATTACAGAATCCGGGTTCGGGGCAGACATTGGATTTGAAAAATTCTGGAATCTGAAATGCCGTTATTCCGGTTTGACTCCCGATTGTGCCGTTGTTGTGGCAACCATCCGGGCCTTGAAATGCCACGGCGGGGCACCTGTACCTGTGCCGGGCAAACCCATGCCCAAAGAGTATGGAGAGGAAAATGTGGGCTGGGTGGAAAAGGGATGCGAAAACCTCATCCACCATATCCGAAACGTCAGAAAGGCCGGGATTTCACCTGTGGTCTGCATTAACGCCTTTTATACGGATACCAATGCGGAGATTGAGAAGGTCAGACAGGTCTGCGAGACAGAAGGAGCAAGGGTCGCCGTTTCCCGTCATTGGGAAAAGGGCGGGGACGGTGCTGTGGAATTTGCCCAGGCTGTTGTGGAAGCCTGTGAAGAACCAAATGAATTCAAATTTTTGTATGAATCAGATACTCCTGTAAAGGAACGGATTGAACTTGTGGCAAAACAGGTGTACGGGGCCGATGGTGTGGATTATGCAGCAGCAGCAGATGCTGCATTGAAACGAATCCAGAAAGATGAGAGTTTGGCAAAATTGGGGCTTTGCATGGTGAAGACCCATTTGTCCCTGTCCCACGATCCTTTACAAAAGGGTGTCCCCAAAGATTGGCGGCTCCATATCCGGGAGGTGTTAACCTATGGGGGGGCAGGATTTATTGTGCCCGTGGCAGGCAATATCAGTCTTATGCCAGGAACCGGTTCCAATCCAGCCTTCCGCCGTGTGGATGTGGATACGAATACCGGAAGAATCCACGGACTTTTCTAAAACGATGAATTTATAATTACCGGGCAGGGATAACAGATAAATATGACAGCAGAAATCATCAGCGGAACAAAGATCAGTCAGGAGATTCTGGCGGAAATCAGGGACGAGGTGGGCAGGATGAAACAAGTCCACGGCAAGGTGCCGGGGCTTGTGACCATTTTGGTGGGCGAACATCCTGCCTCTGTATCCTATGTAACCCTGAAGGTAAAGACCGCCAATGGATTGGGATTTCATGAAATTCAGGATAATCAGCCAGCGGATATTTCCGAAGAAGATTTACTTGCCCTGATCCGCAGGTATAATCAGGATCCTGACATCCACGGGATTTTGCTTCAACTGCCTTTGCCGGATCATGTGGATGAGGACAAGGTGCTTACTGCCATTGATCCTGACAAGGATGTGGATGGGTTCCATCCTGTGAATATGGGGCGATTGATGATCGGTGGGGATCAGGTGAAATTTTGTCCATGCACTCCTGCGGGGATCCAGGAGATGCTTGTGCGGTCAAATACCGAAATACAGGGAGCCAATGTGGTTGTGGTGGGACGCTCCAATATTGTTGGCAAACCCATTGCCATGATGCTGGCACAGAAAGGTGCCGCCGGAAACGCCACCGTGACCATGGTGCATACCGGAACCAAAGATCTTGCCTCCCATTGCAAATCTGCTGATGTCCTCATTGTGGCGGCAGGGGTCCCCAATCTGGTGCAGCCCTCCTGGATCAAGCCTGGTGCCACGGTGATCGATGTGGGAGTGAATCGTCTGGGAATCAACGAAAAAACCGGGAAGGCCATTCTCACGGGAGATGTGGATTTTGAAGAAGCAAAAAAGATTGCAGGAAAAATTACTCCTGTACCCGGCGGCGTAGGCCCCATGACCATTGCCATGCTCATGAAAAATACTTTGGAGTCCGCCAGGGCAGCGTTTGCTGTAAAAAAATAATTCCCATTTGCTCAACTGTGTGCCATGGCTTGCAATATTTCTTCTAATTTGGTATATGGTAATAAAATTTTGGTTTGCCATATAATTCATCAAAAATAGAAAATAGTTCTCACTCATCTTAAATATCTACTTTTGTGCATAATTCCAACAAGTTGTTAAAATAATGTTTGTCCAAATGACCATACGCCAAGGAGGATATCTGGTATATGAACGATTTTTTACAGAACCTGCGGAACACCCACTCCGATGATCAGCGGATTCAGACAAAAAGCAGAAAAAATTTTGATCATTCCCATCAGCATAGTGCAAATTCCAGATTTCATTCCCAGGGAAGTTTTACTCGATCCTCCCAACCCGGAAAACGTACTACTGTTCAGAATGCCCCTGCCAACGCTGCTCCAAAAAATAAGATTTCCAACACTCAGTCTGGGCTTGTGGAGTCCGCACTATTGGCAGATGCCATGGAGAATTTGTCCAGCCATTTGGAAATACTCGTAAAAACCCAGGAATATACAGCTGCAATCCAGGAGAAAGTTTCAACCGCTCTTGATAATCAAACCAGGGTATTTGAAAAGATGCTTTCGATTTTTCAGGAATATATGGATGACGCTGCATCTGCTGGGAAGAGATCTTCCGGAGAACAGAATGGAGGAGACAATTCCATGGATTCTGCTGAGGATACCTTTGATGGGAATGAAGAAGCAGGTTCCCAGGATCAGAGTCGGACACAATGTTTTTCCCAGAAATCCAGAACATTGTTGAGAAAACGTTCGCAAGCAGGAGGTTTGGTTTCCAAGATTTCTGCGAGAACTGTCACAGACAGCTCAAGGTTTTCAGACTCGTTGAATGCTGTCCAGACAGATTCCAGCAATTTTGCTTCCATGGGAAAAGGTCCCCATGAGTTGAAAAGCCGGAAAGAAATCATGGACATCATTTATTCCATGAGGGACGAAGGAGCTACATTTGACCAGGTGGCAAAGTATTTGTCTGATTTGGGACAGCCCACCTTTTCCGGCAGGGGAGAATGGCATGCACAGACAGTACACAGACTGTGCAATAGATAATAATAAATGAGTAAGTAATTATTAAGGGAAGGATTACGGTGTGGTTGATTGTAGTTTTTCCATATAGGCTTCCCATTCTGCAGGCAGCAACTGCTTTTTTTGGTTGTTGCATTCCTTACAGCAGGGAACGAGATTGAATTTTTCTGATTTTCCCCCACGGGCAATGGAGATGATGTGATCCATGGTCAATTCTTTTGGGCGAAATTGTTTTTTACAATAATGGCAGATGCCTGTGGCTCGCTTTCTTTTCCACCACTGGCTTGCCCGTAACTGTCTTGCCTTGGCACGCTGTTTTTTGATTTCTTTTTCATCAGGGACAAAGCCCTGCCATTGGGTCATGGGAGTCTTTCCTTGTGGCTTTCTGCCTTGTTATTTGCCTAACGGTAGCCAAATTCGTCTAAGTTCCTTGGGCGGGAACCCCAGTGGGGGGTTACCTTGACAAAGAGTTTCAGCAGTACTTTTTTCCCCAGCATTTTTTCCATATCTTCCCTTGCCTTTGTGCCGATTTCTTTTAACATGGCCCCTTGTTTTCCAATGATGATGCCCTTTTGGGATTTTCTTTCCACATGGATGGAAGCATGGATTTCAATGAGTCTTTTTTCCACGGTAAAGGCATCTGTGGTAACGGCAGAAGAATAGGGGATTTCCATTCCCGTCAGGCGAAATACCTTCTCACGAATGATTTCCCGAACCAGAAAATTTTCCGATACATCCGTAAACGTGTCTTCTGGAAAAAGTGCTTTCCCTTCGGGTAAAAGCCTTTCCACTTCATCCAGTAAAATATCCACCTGGGTATTGTCCTTTGCAGACAGGGGGATCATGGAGGCAAAGGAAAACAATTTTTGCCATTGGGAGCCTCGTTCAAATACCTGGGTCTTTTTTACCAGATCAATTTTGTTCAGGGCCAGAATCACCGGGCATTGTATCTGCTTCAGGTTTTTCAGGATTTGCTTTTCTGCGGCATGGTTAGCAGAAGACACATCCACCATGAACACGACAAGATCCACGTCTGCCATGGCATTCATGGCCTGGTCAACGATGCGCTTGTTGAGAAGGGCCCGTGAACGGTGGATGCCGGGGGTATCCACAAACACAATCTGGGATGCAGGGCGGTTGACAATGCCCATGATGTTGTCCCTTGTGGTCTGGGGTTTTGAGGATGTGATGGAAATTTTTTGGCCCAGGATCTGGTTGAGCAGGGTGGATTTGCCCACGTTGGGGGGGCCGATGAGGGCTGTAAATCCTGAGCGGAAGATTTTATTAGAAGCTGTTTCCATTTATATATTTTCCTGAGTTTGCTCCTGATCGCCTTCCCCAAGAAGCATGGAAATTTCGTCCAGCACCGTTTGGCGTCCAAGTCCGGTTTTTGAGGAAAACATGATCATATCCCCGGCATGGCGGTTTACCTGTTTACTTAATGAGACAACTCGTTTTTTTTGTTCGGTTTTTGATAATTTATCCGCCTTTGTCAGAATGAGAAGATACGGGATTTCTGATTCTTCGAGAAATGTCATCAGGTTGTTTTCTTCTTCCCTTGGGTCTCTTCTGATATCCATGAGCAAAATCAAACCGCATAGATTGTCTCTTGTGGCAAGATACCGCTCCACCATGGGCTGCCATTTGGCGCGTACAGATTTGGACACCTTGGCGTATCCGTAGCCGGGAAGATCCACAAGACAGATGGATTCATTGAGCAGGAAAAAGTTGATAAGCTGGGTGCATCCCGGCCTGGAACTGGTTTTTACCAAGGCCTTTCGCTGTACAAGGGTATTGATCAGAGAAGATTTCCCAACATTGGATCTGCCCGCAAAGGCAATTTCCGGCAAGGAATGATCAGGATACTGGGATGGCTTGACAGCACTTTTCATGAATGTTGCAGATTGTATTTTCATTGTAAATGTATGTTCCCGGTACCCTCTTCCAGATTTTTTATATGTAAATCACTATAAGCTGCTACATTACTTTCATTCTATCAGGAGGATGATATACCAAGTCAGCCTGTGGCTGTTATAATACCTTGTTCAGGGGATATTCGATGATGCCTTCCGCCCCTTCCTTAAGCAGCTGGGGAATGAGTTCCCGGACAGACTGGGTGTCCACAACACTTTCCACGGAATACCAGTCAGACTGGTACAATGATGCCACAGTAGGGGCATTGAGGCTTGGCAGTAGATCCACAATAGCAGAGAGCTTGTTTCCCGGCACGTTCATCTTTATGCCCACCAGTTTTTCTGCCACCAAAGCGCCTTTCAGCAGCATGGCAATCTGTTCGATTTTTTCCCGTTTGGCAGGAACCTTCCATGCCTCCTTGTTAGCAATGAGCTGGGTGTGGGTGGCCATGACCTCATGGATGACTTTGAGATTGTGGGCCTTGATGGTGCTTTCGGTTTCCGTGATTTCCACGATGGCATCGGCAAGACCTGATACGATTTTTGCCTCGGTTGCACCCCATGAAAATTTTACGGTGACGTTGATGCCTTTTTCTTTGAAAAAGCGCCGGGTGAATTGAACAAGCTCGGTGGATATGGTTTTTCCTTCCAGATCTTCAATAGTGTTGATCCCGGAATCTCCGGCCACGGCAACAATCCAGCGTGCGGGTTTGGTGCTCACCTTGGAGTACACAAGGTCTGCAACCACGTGGACATCGGATTCATGCTCGGCGATCCAGTCAAGGCCTGTGAGTCCTGCGTCAATGACGCCGCTTTCCACATTGATGGACATTTCCTGGGCCCGGCAAAGGGCACATTCAATGGCAGGGTCGTCAATATCTGGAAAATAGCTTCTTCCTTCCACATTGATTTTCCAGCCGGAACGTTTGAATAAATTGATGGTTGCGTTTTGCAGACTTCCCTTGGGAATTCCTAATTTGAGTATCTTTTCCATTACTTGTAAACCTCTTTGGGATCAAAAATTCGTTCATGGGTGATGGTGAGGGTGTTATTTTCAACCTTTGAAAAAAAGCAGGAAGAGTAGCCTTCGTGGCAGGCAGCACCGCCCTTTTGTTCCACTTTCAGCAGAACTGTATCCATATCACAATCCACCCGGATTTCCTTTACTTCCTGTGTATGGCCGGAAGTTTCGCCTTTTTTCCACAGGGATTGCCTGGAACGGCTGAAATAGGTCGCCTTGCCGGATTTCAGGGTTTCTTCAAAGGCTTCCTTGTTCATGTAGGCCAGCATGAGGACTTCCCCCGTATTCCAGTCCTGGGCAATGGCAGGGATGAGTCCGTTGGTTTTTTCAAAATCAAGATCAATCATATCATTATATTATTGGTAAGGGGTTAGAAAATAGGATAACCAAACAATGAGTCGAACATTCTTATACAGAAGAACACCAAAAGTCAAGAATACTGATAAAAGTTGGAAAATACCATCACACCTGCTTTTTCAGGATGAGTGATTTGATACGGTTGCCGTCCATGTCTTTGACAGAGATGGTCCATTCATCAATGGTAATGGTATCCTCAGGACTTGGGATTCGGTCAATTTGTTCCAGGAAAAATCCGGAAAGGGTCTCGTAGTCAGGTGATTCGGGAATGAGAATGTCTATTTCCTTGTTATTGTTCAGGTCATCAATATCAATTTTTCCCGTGACCATCCACCTGCCGTCTTTGAGACGAACGATATCCGGGGAAGTCTTGTCGTATTCATCGCTGATTTCCCCGATGATTTCTTCCACAACATCTTCCAGGGTGACGATGCCTGCAACTCCGCCGTGTTCGTCCACCACCACGGCCATGTGGCTTTTCTGGGACTTGAAATCGTGGAGCAGGGTATCGAGTTTTTTTGATTCAGGAATGAAATAGGGTTTTTTCATGATGGATTTTACATCCAGGGATGCAGACGATTCAGAAGATTCTGTAATAAGAACAAAATGGCGGAATAAATCCTTGATGTGAAGAATTCCAATGATGTTGTCGATGGTGTCTTCCATGACCGGGATTCTGGAAAATCCCGTTTGCAGGATATTGGGAATATCAATATCTTCGGCGACATCTATGACAAACATATCTGCCCTGGGAGTCATGATTTCACAGCAGGCCGTGTCATCAAAGTCAAAGATATTGCTGATAAAGTCCCTTTCTTCTGCCTTGATTTCCCCGTCTTCGTTGACCACTTCCACCATGGTCATGAGTTCATCTTCTGTGAGTGCTTCGGTTCTATTACCATTGGCACCGTGGAGTCTGGGGATAAAGAGCAGAATCTGGATCAGGGGCCAGAAGATTTTGGATAGCCAGTACAGGGGATAGATAACGATTCTGCCCACAAGTACGTTGTTGTGGGTGGCAAAGGATTTGGGAAAAATTTCGCCAAAAATCAGGATCAGCAGGGTCATGATTCCCGTGGCAATTCCCACGGCATTGGATTGGAAATGGGAAATGGCAAGGGAAGTGGCAAGGGCTGATGCTCCGATGTTTACCAGATTGTTACCGATGAGAATGGTGGTCAGCAGGGTATGGGAATCCTCTTTCATTTTCAGAATCATCTGGCCGGTTTTAGATCCGTCCTTGGCAATGTATAACGCCTTGATTTTGGAGATGGAAAAAAGGGCTGTTTCACAACCTGAAAAAAAACCCGACAATATAAGACAAATGACTAAAAGAGGCAGTTCAAAATTTATCAAAGTAAAACCCCGAAAAGTTAAAAACATATTCCATAAGAATATCTCCTTTTTCTGGTATTTGTCAAATGATCCTGTCAGTTTTTTTTATCATGGAAAGGGCGATGGATGCTGTTTTTTCCGCTGCCCCGGACCTGCCCAGAATGGTTTTGACAGGTTTGAGCTTTTCCTTCCATGTATCAAGCTCTGCTGTCATGTCATGGACACACTCTGCAATGGATTGGGGATTGGCTTCTTTTTGCAGCAATTCCGGCATGACAGGAGCGTCTGCGATGAGGTTGGCAAGGCCTGCATATTTGGCTGTGACAAGTCTTCTTGCAATCTGGTAGGAAATCCCGGACATCTTATAGACAAGGACGCAGGGAATTTCATGCAGGGCAGCTTCCAGGGTCACGGTACCGGACGCAGCAATCACAAGGTCTGCCTGGTCAAATATGGGAGAAGGATTGCCATGGATCACCTGACAGTCGATTTTATACCGGTGGGGGAGCAATATCTTGTCCACGGTCTGGGGAGAAATGGAGCTTGCACAGGAAATGAGAAAGCGGCAGCCGGGAGTTGTTTTTGTGATGATGACGGCAGCTTGAAGGATGGTGTCCAGCAGCCTATTTACTTCTGATGGACGGGAACCTGGCAAAATTCCAATGGTCAGTCCATTGGTAAATCGGGAATCCCTTTTCTTTGGAGATTGTTTCGCTGGCAAATGATCCATGAGGGGATTTCCCACGTAACTTGCAGGGATGTTTGCCTTTTCATATAAAGGGGGTTCAAAGGGAAAGATCAGGGCAACATGGTCAACGAATTTTGCAATGGAAGAAAGTCTGCCTTTATTCCATGCCCAGACCTTGGGAGCGATGTAGTATAACACAGGAATGGCATGGTTGGTTTTTGCGTGGGCTGCGGCTCGTAAATTAAAGCCCGGATAATCCACCAGAATCAGAAGATCCGGTTCATGGTCCACGAGGGCCCGGCGAAAAGTTTCAAAAGCTTGTCGGATCTGCCGAAATTGACAGATCACTTCCACAATGCCCATGGCAGACAGATTTTCAATGGAAAAAAAGAGAGTTGCCCCGGCCTGTTCCATATTTGGGCCACCCATGGCAACAATTTGGATACCGGGGTGTTGGGTTTTCATTTGCCGAATCAGGTCTGCTGCATGGACATCTCCGGATGGCTCCCCTGCAAGAATCATCACCGTTGATGGGCTGGTGTCCGCAGTTGATCTTTGGTTTTCATTTTCAGCCTTGGATTCAGGGCATGCCATCGTGGGTGAGTCCTATAATGCAAATGTTACGGCGGTCGGCAAGTTCAATCATGGCTTCCCGGTCAAATACCACGGATTTTCCGGCTTCCAGTACAAGGACATTTGCCCCGGCCCGGATCATGGTTTCTACGGTTGCAATACCCGTGGCAGGAAGATCAAAGCGCTGATCCTGGTTGGGTTTGCAGCGTTTGACCACTACGCAGCCTGATTGGCCGGACAATTCTCCTGCCCTTGCAATGGCCGCATCGGTTCCTTCCACAGCCTCCACGGCGATGACACTTCCATTGGAGACCACCACGCATTGACCAATGTCGAGGCTTCCGATTTCTCCGGCAATTTCCCAGCCCAGACGAATGTCGTTTTTCTGGGATCGATCTGGTTTTTTCTTGGTCCAGCATCCTTTGGGACTGATGATTTCCGGCATGAGCAACGTGGAGGGGACAATTTTAATCCCTTCCTGCAACAACAGGTTGGAAAGGGAGGACAGCACCGTGTCATCGTGGGTAATCAGATTTTTGGCAATGAAGGATAATGCCTTGAAATCCGGCTTGAGATCCTTGAAGATGTTTGTCTTTTTAATGGTTCCTGCCATGATCGCCTGGTGGACACCATGTGTCTGGAAAAAGCGGATCACACGGTTGATCTGTCCCAGATGCAAAAAGATGGATTGGTCTGCAAGGTCTGCAATCTCATTAGCGGTTTCGCCGTGGAATCCCACGACAAAAACTTCATGTCCCTGTTCCCTGGCCTTTTTGGCAAGCAGGATGGGAAATTGGCCGCCTCCTGCAAGCAGACCGGTTTTTGGGGGAAGGGAATTTTTTGTTTGCTGTTCGGCGGTTTCCCCGATGGATTTGCCCATATCCTGCTGCGTGTCAAGGGTATCTGGTTCCGGGTTGGTGTCCATGTGGGCTACCTTGTTACGCCGCGGCTGGATTCCTGTATGAACTTCATGAAATTAAGCACTTCCGGGATCTGTTCCACTTCTGCCTTGACCCTTTCCACAGCCTGGGGAACGGTAAGACCGATCCTGAAAAAGATTCGATAGGCTTTTTTCAGCTGACTCAGGGTGTCCATGGTAAAATTGTGGCGTTTCAGGCCTACGTTGTTGAGACCATGCAATGTTGCGCGGTCTCCTGCGGCAATGACATAAGGGGGGATATCCTTGACCACAGCGGATTTCCCGCCGATGTAAGCGTATTTGCCGATGTTGACAAATTGGTGGATGGCAACGAGACCGCCCACCGTGGCATGGTCGTCAATTACCACATGGCCTGCAAGGGTGGAATTGTTTGCCAGAATGACCTGCCGCCCGGTTTTGCAGTCATGGGCAATGTGGGTGTAGGCCATGAGATAGTTTTCCTCTCCCACTTCGGTAATGCCGCCGCCAACGCCAGTTCCCCGGTTGATGGTGACAAATTCCCGGATAATGCTGCCGGATCCGATGGTCAGATAGGTCTTTTCTCCGTGGAATTTCAGATCCTGGGGAGCGCCTCCTATGGAAGCATATTGAAAAATCTGACAGTTTTTTCCAATGGTTACGTATTGGTCAATGGTGGCATGGGGGCCAATGGAGGTGTTGGCACCAATGACCACATCGGATTTCACGATGGCAAAAGGGCCAATGGTAACATTTTCTCCAATTTGTGCGTCTGGATCAACAATGGCTGTGGGATGAATCATGGGTTCTCCAATAAAATGGTTATTCCTTGGAATTTTTCATGGCCTTGAGGGCTTTTTCCATGGCCTGTAGTTTTTTACGCATTTCCGGCAGCCGGGGAAGAATATTGGCAACTTTCAGCCATGTCTTGTGGGGCATCTGGGGAGTCCCGGATACAATGGAACCTTTTTCCACACTTGTGGTGACACCGGAACATGGCCCCACAATGCAGTTATCGCCAACGGATAAATGCCCGGAAATACCGGATTTACCCGCAATGATGACTTGACTGCCTATTTTTGCAGAGCCTGCAATTCCTGCCTGGGCCACAATCAGGGTATGGTCACCGATGGTGACATTGTGGGCAATGTGTACCTGGTTGTCGGTTTTTACGCCATTGCCAAGGCAGGTCGCACCCAGGGTGCCCCGGTCGATGGTGTTGCATGCTCCGATTTCCACATGATCCCCAATGTCCACATATCCTGTGTGGATGATTTTTTCATGGCCCTGGCCTGTGCTGGCAAATCCGAATCCGTCAGAGCCAATCACACTACCGGATTGAACCAAAACATGGGAACCCATTTTGGTATGGGAATGGATGGTCACATTGGGACGAATGACGCTATGTGCTCCAATTTTGCATTGTCTTCCCACAAAGCAGTTGGCCATGATTTGTACATGGTCGCCGATGGAAGTGCCTTCTTCAATGACCACGCTGGGGCCAAGGAAGATATTTTTTCCCAGGTTGACATCTTTACCAATAACCGCCGTTGGATGGATGTCAGGTGTGGGAACTACGGGGGGATGGAAACATTCCACAATTTTGAAAAAGCCAATTTTGGGCTGGGGGGTATGCAGGAGGACACAGGAAAGATTCTTTGACAGATCTTCTGGTATGGTAAAATCTTCGGGCACAATGACCGCCCCTGCCTTTACGGCATCCAGCCGGGATAAAAAGGCAGGGGAGTCTGCAAAGGTAATCATGGCATTATCTGCCTGGTCAAAGGCAGAAACTCCTGAGATGATGGTGTCAGGATTTCCCGTCACCTTTGCCTGGATTCTGTCTGCAATTTGTGTAACAGTCAGCTGCATGGCAAGCTATTTTTTTGCATTGTACTTTTTGATTACAAGATCAGTAATGTCTACGTGGTCGGGCATATACACAACCCCAGCATTCTTTTTTTCCACAACCAGAAGATAGCCCTGGGATTTACCAATTTGGGAAACAATGTCAAAGACATCTTTTTGAATGTCGTTGATGAGTTGAATTTCCATCCCTTTAAGTTCCTTGGAAAATTCTGCCTGCATTTTTTTGAGTTCAGTAATTCTGATCCTGAATTCTCTCTCTTTTTCCTTTTTCTTGGCATCGCTCAGCACCAGAGCTTCCCGTTCAAAGGCTTTAGACAGGGCATCAATTTCTTCTTTTTCCTTTTCCAGTTTTGCCTGCAGCTCAATTCCCCGGTTTTTCAATTTTTTCTGGGTGGCTTTTCCCACGGCAGATTCCATGAGGATTTTTTCAAAATCAATGACTCCGATTTTTGCCACATCTGCCCCAAAGGCAAATGTCCCGGAAATAAAAATGGCAACTACTGCCAGAACTGCGATTCTTGAATAGTATTTCATTGTTTTTTCTCCTGTTTTTTCTCTGTTCATATTATTGTAACTACGTTTTTATTTTTAGAAAAAAGCGCCAACGGAAAAATCAAACTGGCCGTCTCCGGATTCGTATTTCCCCTTGCCGTCAATGACAATTCCATAGGCGATTCTGATGGGGCCCATGGGAGAATTCCAGCGAATCTCAACCCCTGCACTAGAATACTGATCCATGAGATCAATGCTTTCGCTGTCCCGGTACACATCTCCTCTGTCATAGAACAATACACCGGCAACCCCCATTTCCTTCTGGATGGGCACGATGAGTTCCGCATTGAACAGGACGTATTTTTCTCCGCCCCGTTTAATGGTTTCTGTCTCCCTGGTGCCGTTAATGTCTGTATTGTCAAATCCCCTTACGGTGTTGATTCCTCCAAGGTAGAAACGTTCCCAGTCAATATCAATCTTACCGTTTGTCCTGTCATCCAAATAACCGAATTCCCCATGCAGGGCAAGGGTGAACTTCCAGAACAGGGGCAGCCAGCAGCCTGATTCCACAAGATATTTTGTGTAGTCGATTTCGCCGCCGATAAATTCCCCTGCATACTCTAAGGACAATTTATGGAAAAAACCCTTGGTGGGCAGGAAGAAGTGATTCCGGGAATCGTATTTGATATAGGGGGTGATGCTGGAAGACAAAAAGTCCCCTTCGGTTACCCTGGTGTGTTTGGAATTCACATTATGAATGTCAAATTTCTCAATGTTGTACTTGATCCCCATGGTGGTGTAATCAAAAAACTGTCGGAAACCTGCCTGGAGGGACATTCCCATTGAGTCTCTCTCATAGTAATCATATTCCTTTTCCAGACGGTAAATGTCAATTCCTGCTGAAATGGGTTTGTCAAAGAGCCATGGTTCTGTAAAACCGATGCTGTACAGGGTGTTTTCGTTGGATACCTTGAGCATGGCCTTGCCGATCTGGCCCCGTCCAAACAGGTTCTTTTCCTCCACCTGCAACTGGAGATAGCCGCCGTCTTCGCTGCTGTATCCGCCGCCAAAGGCAAAATTGCCCGTGGGTTTTTCTTCCACGGTCACCCGTACATCCCGGTAATTTGGATCAGCGGTTTTCACAGGAGTGATGTCCACGGTTTTGAAATAATCCTTGTAGGTCAGGTTTCGGAAACTCCTCTGGATACCGCTTTTGGAATATTTCTCCTGTTCCTTGATGGCAAGTTCCCGGCGGATGACCTTGTCCCTGGTTTTGTGGTTTCCGGCAATGGTGATGCGGTTAAAGTACACAAGGTCGCCCTGGGTAATGTCAAAGGTGATGTCCACCAATTTTTCGGACTGATCTTTGCGAATCCTGGGGGAAACTTCCACATTGGCGTATCCCTTGTCAGAGTAAATATCTGTGAGGGCAAGTATGTCTGTTCGGATTTTTTCCCGGTTGTATAGTTGGCCGGATTTTACCTTGATGGCATCCAGCAGTTCCTTTCTGGTGGTCAGGATATCTCCTGCCACATCCACCTCTCCGGTTTTGTACTGGTCTCCTTCTTCAATCTTGAAGCTGACCTTGATAGCTTCTTTTTCATAGTCAATTTTCGGATCAGACACCCGCACATCAATGAATCCGTTATTTTTGTAAAGGGATTGGATGCGTATGGTATCGTTGGAAAGTTCAACTTCATCAAGCTCACCGGAAGAGGTAAGAAATGACCAGAATCCTTTTTCCTTGGTTTTCATGGCCTTGAGGATTTTCTTTTTGGAAAAATATTGATTACCGTCAAAGGTGATGGTTTCTATGTGGAGTTTCTTTCCTTCGGAAATGGTAAAAATAATGTCTGCCTGATTGTTTTTAAGCGTTTTGATTTCATGGGTAATCTGGCAGTTATGGTAGTTTTTGTCCATGTACATGTGTCTGATTTTTTCAATATCAGAGTTGAGTTTGTAGATATTGAGAATGGAACCTGTGGATGTGGAGATAATGTCCCGCAGTTCCTTGGAATCATATACCCGGTTTTTCTGGAATGTGATCTCCCGGACGCTGGGTTTCTCCTTTACATGGAAGAGAATTTCAAGGCCCTTGTCCAGGGTTCTTTGCCTGACAACCACATCGTCAAAAAATCCCATTTTGTAAATGAGCTGCAAATCCTGGGACAATTTGTCGGCATTGGCAATGTCCCCGACTTTTGATGTGATGATGCTTTCAATGGCATCGGATTCCACCCGCTGGTTGCCTTCAATGGTAATCAGGGAAATTATCTGTTTTTTCAGGATTTCGGAAATGATGGAACGGCCCAGACTTGTAATGGCAGAATCCATTGATTTGGAAGAATCTGCCTGGGCAAAGATGGACACAGGTTTGGATTTTTTTACAAGATTTTGTAATATTGCATCAATACTGATGTGTTTACCCACCATGAAGATATTGCCGGATACCATGTAATTCGCTCCTGCGGCCACAGCTTTTTTTCTAAGTTGTGAGGTTGCCTTTTCTGCCCCGGGTACAGAAGCGTCAGAAGAAATGGAAACGGCCTGAATCTGTGTGGTTTCTTCCAGTTTTTGCTTTAACATCCGGGCAATTTTATTCTGGATGTCTTTCTGGGTGTTTGGTGCGGAAGTGTCTGCCCGCAAAGAAAAGGGAAATACGGCAATGGTGTGTTGGTCGTTTTCAGCAAATACGCTTCCTGGAACAAGATACAGGATTGCAAGGAAAAGGGTCAGAAAAATGGTCGTTATTTTTTTCATTGGGTTCATATCCTTCAAAAAGTCTATTTCAGGCGGCTTGTCATGCCGCAATAATTTTTCCCTGTTGTATGGTCAGTTGTCTGTCCATCATCCCGGCAAGGCCTGTGTGATGGGTTACCAGAACCATGGTCATTCCAAGGCTCTGGTTCAGATTTTTGAGCAGGCAATGGATGGCATGGCTGTTTTCCTGATCCAGATTCCCCGTGGGTTCGTCCGCCAGCAATATGGCAGGTTCTAAAACAAGGGCCCTTGCAATGGCAGCTCTCTGCTGTTCTCCGCCGGACAGATCCTCCACCCTGTGAGTCGTCCTGTGGGAAAGACCCACCCGTTCCAGCATATCCAGGGCTTTTTGTTTGATTGCCTTTTTTGCATCTCCACGGATCAATCCCGGAATCATGACGTTTTCCAGGGTTGTAAATCCCTGCAAAAGATAATGGAATTGGAACACAAATCCAATAAATGAATTTCGGAACTCATTCAATTTTTGTTTTTCCATGCCAAACAGATTCTGTCCCTGGCAAAATACCTGTCCTGCATCGGGCTTGTCAAGGGTTCCCATGATATGAAGCAGGGTGGATTTGCCAATTCCCGATGCCCCTACAATGGCAATGCTCTCCTTTGGCATGATCGTACAATGGGTATCATCCAGTATGGCTGTGCTTCCTGTGTGCGCATCAAATTTTTTGGTGACGCCGCAAAGTTCCATGAGCGGAGATCTGGGATTTTCAGGCATACCGCATGGCCTCCGAAGGATTCATGCTGGCAGCTTTCCAGGATGGGTACAGGGTGGACAAAAAACAGATGACAAGAGCACTGAGGGCTGTGATCCATACATCCGAAGCCTGTAAATGAACCGGCAATGTGGAAAAGGGGTAGACCTCAGGCAATTGGATGAAATCGTATTTTTTCAGCAGAAAACAGATGATGGTACCTGAAACGCTTCCCAGGACAGTTCCCAAAATTCCGATGACCATGCCCTGGATGATAAAGATATTCCTCACCATGGATGCTGTGGCACCCATGGCTTTGAGAACAGCGATGTCCCTGGTTTTTTCCATGACCATCATCACAAGGGAACCTGCAATATTAAATGCTGCCACCAGGATAATCAGGGTCAGAATGATGAACATGGCGGTTTTTTCCAGTTTCAGGGCAGAAAACAGGCTGTGGTTAATGTCCATCCAGTCCCGGACATATAGAGGATACTGGATGTGTTCATGGATTTTTTTGTCCACATCCTTGACGGCAAACACATCGTGCACCCAGATACCAATGGCAGAAATGCGGTTGGCGGCACCCATGAGTTTCTGGGCCTGTTGCAGATCCATGTAGGCAATCATGCTGTCATATTCAGACATGCCGGAAGAAAAGGTGCCTGTTACCATGAACCGCTTCATGGAAGGCAGCTGTCCAATGGGGGAAATCAGACCATTGGGGGACATGAGCATGATTTTGTCGGGAAATCCGGTCCGCAGATTCCTTGCAAGATCTTTTCCCAGAATGATGCCTGGCTGGGGCGGCTGGTTCCCTTTCCCCTGCTGCATGGCCAGGGCAGACTGGAGTTTATCCATTGTGTAGCCCTTGAGCATGGCAGCCCCGGAAGCAGGGCGTACCCCACGAATCATGGTGCCGGAAAAGGCATGTCTGGTACGGATCATGGCCTGGCCAAAAAGAATCGGAGACACCCTGGTGATTTCCGGTATGGATTGCAGTTTTTTCAGAAGTCCAGGATCTTCATCAAAATATCCCGTGTGTCCCATGATGAGAATATGGGGCTCCAGGCCGAGAATCCGTTCCCGGAACTGGGTTTCGGCACCATTCATGACGGCAATGACAACCACCAGGGCCATTACACCCAGGGTTACCCCTGCCATGGCCATGAAAGAAATCAGGGAAATAAACCCTTCCTTTCTTTTGGCTTTCAGATACCGTGCGGCAATAAAGGTTTCAACAGCCATGGAGGCCTTAGTTTGCCTGTCTCATGTGGGGGAACAAAATGACCTCCCGTATGGATGCAGAATCGGTGAGCAGCATGACCAGACGGTCAATGCCGATTCCTTCTCCCGCCGTGGGGGGCATACCGTATTCCAGGGCCTGGACATATTCCTGATCCATGATATGGGCTTCGTCATTTCCTTCGTCCCTCTGGCGAACCTGGGAAAGAAAACGGTCATATTGATCCGCAGGGTCGTTGATTTCCGAAAATCCGTTGGCAATCTCCTTGCCTGCAACGAACAATTCAAAACGGTCTGTCAATTCCGGATCGGTGTCGCTTTTTCTGGAAAGGGGGGAAACTTCCACAGGATAGCCCGTGATAAAGGTGGGCTGGATGAGTTTGGGTTCCACAAGGGCGTCAAATAATTTGGTAAGCACCTTGCCCCGCCGGTCTTTTTTCGCAATTTCAATCTTGTTGGCGCTGGCAAAATCAATCAGGGCCCGGGTGTCGTCAATCAGGGCAGGATCCAGTCCGCCAACGGAGGACAGGGATTCGATCATGGGAATCCTTGCCCATCCCTTGGCAAAATCAATGGTTTCTCCCTGGTATTCCACCTTTGTACTTCCGGTGACCTTTTCGGCAATCAGGGAAAACATTTCCTCTGTCATGTCCATGAGTTCATGGTAGTCTGCATAGGCCTGGTAAAATTCCACCATGGTAAATTCTGGATTGTGGCGGGTGGAAACCCCTTCGTTGCGGAAGTTCCGGTTGATTTCAAAAACCTTTTCAAAGCCGCCCACAACCAGTCGTTTCAGATATAATTCCGGGGCAATGCGCAGGAACAATTCCATACCAAGGGCATTGTGCCAGGTCTTGAATGGGGTTGCCTCGGCACCTCCGGGCAGGGGCTGCATCATGGGCGTTTCCACTTCCATGAATCCTTTTTCTTCGAGAAAATGCCGCAGGGTGGAAACAATTTTGCTTCGTTTTTCAAAAATCTCCCTGGAATCCTGGTTCATGATGAGATCCAGATACCGCTGACGGTAACGCTTTTCCGGGTCTGTGATTCCATGGAATTTTTCCGGCAAGGGTCTTACAGATTTGGACAGCAGACGGAAACTTTTGGCAAGAATGGTCCATTCCCCGGTTCTGGTCTGGAATAATGGGCCTTCCACGCCGATGAAGTCTCCCATGTCCAGTTTTTTGAACAGGGCATAGGTTTCTTCGCCAAGGGTGTTCTGCTGCACATAGGCCTGGATCTGATTGGCTCCATCCTTGAAGCGGATAAATGAGGATTTTCCCATTTTGTTAATGGCCATCATCCGGCCTGCGAGACGAAATGTCTGTCCTTCTTCTCCCAGGGTGTCGGGTTGATGTTCTATGATGTCAAGCACCTGATTTACCCGGTGGCTTGGCTTGAAATCATTGGGGTACAGGGAAACGCCCATTTCACTAATTTGCTGAATTTTTTCTTTCCGTGTCTGAATTAGTTTGCTTTCTGAATCCATGTCGCTGACGCTACTTTGTCCTTTTTGGGTTAAATGGAAAAAAATCCCGTTTTCGGCGGTGTAGTGCCCGGGAGTTTATGTATGATGGTAAACCCAAATTCATAGCCTGAATACATTGTTTTGTCAAGATTTTATTGTTGTCAACAAATAGATTTGTCCGGTTTTAAAATAGATACACTGTCCGTTTTTTCCTTTAACGTTTTTCCTCTCTTTCAGGCCGCCCCCAGGCCCTTGATGCGAGAATGGATCTTCACATTTATCCATCGGAGCATCAAGTGGATTGGGAAGGGCTGAAAGTCCATCTTCATGCAGCAGTTCCGGTGCTGTCATCCTCCAACAGTTCTCCTTTTGAATTGTAACGTCCCAATCTGCGAGGGCCATGAAATATACTTAATTGTCCATTCGGATAGACATGAACCCTGACCGTTGCTTTTACATAATGAAAGCGTTGCGGATCAGAGGGAATTTGGAGTCTCCTACCCTGGAAAGACACGAAATTATCATTACCCACCACTCTGGCTGTTCACAAAGCACATCTTTCAAATTCAATCCGGCATAAGGAACAAAAACCGTGCCTTCTTCCTGTGCCGGGTGTGTAAACTCACGGTTGAATGCAGGCAGATACTCTTCACGCAAATAACGATTGGCCGATTCCATATCTGTTATACCGTGTAGTGCCAATTCTTTTGGAAGACGTCCCTGATGGGTGGCAAATATCCGCTCGCTCCTGCCGCGGGCCTGGAGGAAATAGGACGGGATTTGTTCAATCCCCAACTGACTTAGTGCCCGGCCAAATTGAGTCAGGTTTGATTTATCCACTTTGCCCCCGGCTACAGGAGTATGCCAATAACGTGAATTAGTTCAGACCTGATCGTACTCTTTGATTGCAAAAGAGAGTTACCGGTTTTGATAGTTGTGCAAACAACAAAACCAAAATCATAGGAGGTAACCCTTATGCTGCATTCTACCAATCCAATCATTAAACACAAGACAGGCCTTTTAAATCTTGCCGAAGAACTTGGCAATGTATCTCAAGCCTGTAGAATCATGGGACGGTATCCCATAAGGTAATTCCAGAAATTTTAAAAGCCATCTTTTCCGTTTCTTTCCAAAATTCTCTATCTGTTCATAGGTGTCAGCACCAGCAACAACACCGCAAATAGCGATAATAATAATATCTATCGGTTTATGACGTTTATTATGATGACGATTGTCTTCTATTGTTTCAAAAAAATTTATCCATGGATTTATGATGCATTGGCAACTCCTTGTTCGTGTCACACAATACATGCACGATGTAAAAATAAAAATTTAGAAAATTTTTTTACATATTTTTTAGCTCTTTTTTTACATGCGATGACCCTGTTTTAATCGCCGTTTTTGGATTGTCCTTTTCAATTCTTTTTTCTTGAAAACAATCAGAATCACCGCCATCGCAAGTAAAGTTCCTCCCAGCCAAGGGCGATAAATAAGCCAGGCAAGAGTCACGGTAATAAAGAAAAATATACCCCCCAGCAAGGCAGAACTCAGGAAGGCACCGACTTCAATAACATCAATAAAATCGTCGAGAATTGGCACATCATTACCTGCATCGGAAAAGATATTCAAAAACTGCATGAAGCCAAACAGCATGAAGAAAAAACCAACTATTCGTGACGCCCAGGTGACAATGAGATTTTCTGTCCGTGCTTTTTGAAAAATTTTCTCTGCACTATGTGTACCCATGCGCAATTCTTCCAGTGTACTGTCTTCGTTTACCCAGTATGGTATCAGGGTATCCTTGCGTTGACCTGCAACAATGCTTACATCCTGGGGAACAATTCTGCGGAAAGAAACCCGAAGATCACCGATTCTCGGCTCGTTAGGATTATTGCCCAGATAATAACCATTTTTTTCTTTATGTATTTTTCTGTCAAAAACCTGGGGGCTCTCCGTATGATCCGGCAAAATGAACGGTTGAAAGCCTTCTATGCTGTTTATCAATGAAGATGAAAGATGAAATACTCCGACCTGTACATTTTTTGCGGTAAATAATTTTGTTTCATAGGGCATATGATCCGGATTTTCATGGGTGTATTCTCTTTCAAAATCCGAGGAGTCAATGAGAGAAGAACGCCACTCTTTGGAATAGGTGAAATAGGTTTCCGTTTCGTCTTCCTTTTGTACGGTACGCTGGATTTCCACCCACTGATACATTTCAACATCCCTCGAAAGGAATATTGCATTTGTCTGAACAAGAAAAACAGGATCTGACAAAATTTCATTGGTTGTTGCAAAACCTGTCACATGCACAAGTTCTCCTTCATTTTCAGGATCAATCTTTTGGTTTGAAACAGATATAACCATTCCTTCTCCGATATTGAGTGCCTTTTTTCGTTTTACCGCCCGACCTTCATTCCAGAAAATCAATGGAAACGCGATGACAAGCAATAACAATCCCACAATAATTCTCTTCAAAAATTTCCAATTCATTGTGTTCCTCCTTTTCAAAATCCCCATATTTTCCAGGATTCAACTAACTGTGATTCATCCGGAGGCAATTCAATACCAGGTCAATAAAGGGCTTGCAACCCGATGTCGTATCACAGCAACAATGCAGCTAATCAAAAAACCAAATACAGCAAGACGATAATCTGCTATTTTTACGAGTGTGTAAAGGAAATAAGGATTTTCTTTACCTGTCCATGACCGGTTCTTTCAGGATCAGATAAGCTGCCTGGTGCGCTGTGGCACCAATGCGTGGAAAATCTTCTTCCAGGGAGGATAATTGTCTCAGATTTTCAGCGGTTCGTAAGGTCAGGCGAGCGAAGTCTCCTTCCGGATAGTCTGTGTGATCCATCAATTCATCCCAGGGCAGGTCATGTGTCCAGGCATAAAGCATATTACAGGGCTGAATAAAAAGATTGGGAGCCGCAAGTCCTGACGCAGATTCAGAAAATTTTCCTTGAGCTTTTTGGTCAGGGTGGCCTGGTACAAGGGATCATCCCGAAATTCCTTTTCATTGACAAATACCCCCATGATGACGGCAAGAAGGTCAGGATCTTCATATGGCAATAAATTTTCACGGATAGGCTGTGCCACCATCAGGGGCGTATCAATCCTGAGCTTGGATTCCCATAATCCATCCGGTGTCAATTCCCCTTTTTCCGTGACAAAACCCTGTTCCATGAGAAAATCCGTGAAGATGATTATGTGTATGTGAATAAAACCGGCATTGCCGTTGATTTGATCAATCGCTATCAATATGTGTTTTTGTCTTTTGGCAAGAGCCTGTTCCTGGACACCCTGTGGATATGGCAGGACAAAAAGCTCTGGAACAAATAAAAACCAAAGGCTACACGGAAAAATACCAGGCAAAGGGCAAAAAGATCGTTCTTATTGGAATTGGCTTTTCCAGTACAGAAAAAAATGTAACAGAATTTATATGGGAGTATGCTGAATGAGGAATACCATGGAAGTCCCTGACAGAGTCCTGCATCCGTCACCAAAAACAAAAAAAAATCTTTCATAGTGTTCGGTATTTCATTCTTTATTGGGTATTTATGAAGATTTTTTTGAGTAATATATTATAAATATAAAAATAATTGTTAGTTACAAAAATTATTTTTTTGTTCTGATAAATGTATTTGACAAAATAAATTACCGGGCTATACTACCCAGAATATAATTTCTCAGGGCGAGGTGAAATTCCTCACCGGCGGTATTCTGAATGGTTGCCATGAATTTGCAGGAGACATTCAGAGAGCCCGCGAGCGCCTGGATGGGTAGCAGCATTCAGGGTCAGCAGATTTGGTGAAAAGCCAAGGCCGACGGTTATAGTCCGGATGGAAGAGAAAGAATGACAGTACGGTGCCTCTAAACATAAATGGGCGTTCCTGCTGTGTGCTTTCATGGCACGAATTCCCTTCGTATGCCCTGGTTCATGACAACAATAATATATATCAATGTAAAAGGAGCAGTATCATGAATCAGAATCTTTTATCTCCTTTTGGAAATTCAGTACAACGGGTAGAAAAGGCCATTGTCTCTTTGCAAAAGGGCAGCGGCGTTTTGGTCACGGACGATGAGGACAGGGAAAATGAGGGCGACCTGATTTTTTCCAGTAAATTCTTGTCTGAGGCGCAGATGGCCCTTCTCATCAGGGAATGCAGCGGCATTGTCTGCCTTTGTCTGACGGAAAGCAAAGTGGAATCTTTGGGACTGCCCATGATGGTTGAAGAAAATACCAGCAGATACCAGACGGCGTTCACGGTTTCAATAGAAGCTGCAAAGGGCGTTACAACCGGGGTGTCAGCGGCAGATCGTGTTTGTACAATAAAGACGGCAGCAGCTGATAACGCCACTCGGGAAAGTATCTGCTGCCCCGGTCACGTGTTTCCATTGAGGGCAAAAAACGGCGGGGTGCTGGAAAGAAGGGGGCATACTGAGGCAACCATTGACCTGATGCGTCTTGCAAAATTGCCTCCGTCCGGGGTACTGTGTGAATTGACAAATGAGGACGGCACCATGGCAAGGATGCCCGAAGTGGTGACCTTTGCCCAAAAACATGGGTTCCCCGTTGTCACCATTGATGATTTGGTACAGTATATAGAAAATAATAAGTAGATAAGGAAGACAGATATGGCCTTTGAAGAGGCAAAAAAACATCTCCAGGAACTTGGTGTGGGAGATCGTATTGTGGTGTTTGAAGAGTCTACTGCCACGGTGGAAGAGGCAGCAGAACAACACGGGGTTGATCCTGACCAAATCGCAAAAACCCTGGCATTCAGGCTGGAAGACCGGGCGATTTTGATTGTTGCTTCGGGTAAATCACGGGTGGATAACAAGAAATACAAAGGCCATTTTTCCAAAAAGCCAAAGATGCTTACTGCCGAAGAAGTGATGGACGAAACCGGCCATGCTGTCGGTGGGGTGTGTCCATTTGGCTTGAAAAAGAAGTTGGAGGTATATCTGGATATTTCCTTGCGGAAGCATGAAACAATAATTCCTGCCGCAGGGAGCAAGTATGCCTCCATTCCGTTGACCATCAAGGAGTTAGAAGAATATTCCAATTGCCGCTTGTGGGTGGACGTGTGTGTAAATGCCAGTAAATAAAGGCGGTTAGGTTTGTTCTGCGTGGATGGGAATTGAGAGGGAATCAGGATGGGAAAAACCTTTACTTATATGGTCAAAACTCCGGCAAAGGACTTATTTCGTGTTATGGAAGAAAAGCTGAAAGGTCAAATGGTATTCAAAGGAGATGAAAAATCCGGCCAGATGCAGGGAAAGGGATTCAAGGGCAGGTATCAGATCCGTGAATCAGAAGAGGGGACAAGGGTCGCCCTTGCCATTGATGAAAAACCCTGGCTCATTTCCTGGGATTTGATTCAGGCGAAGATGGATGCCGAAGCCAGAACCTGGTAAAATCCTGGAGATTGCTGGGCCAACGTATGGAAGAAGCAGCTTTCCAATACAGTCTGACGGTTTATATAGTTTGCGGAATATGGCTTTAATTAACAACATATTATTTTTGTTCTCTTTTTCCTGACATATTTGGGAGAGAGTAAAAGTGAAAATTTATATTGGAATATTGAAAAAACGGCTTATTTATACTATGAATACGTAAAAAAATGGGTGCAAATTATCAGGAAGGACCCAGATCTACGATTTGTGTTAGATGAAATCGTATATTAAAAATATTTGATGGCAGTTCTTCCTTTTTTGCCCTGTTGCCATTATTTTAGGAGGGTGTATGTCCAGAAAAGATATGGAAAATTCGTCAATGGATCAGGTGCGGGAATTGCTGATGGGAACCCATATGAAAGCTATGGAAACTCGCATGAAACGTCAGGAGGCAACCTTTCTTCGTGAGATAGCCAAGCTGCGTGACGATATGCAGAATCGTGTAGATTCCCTTGAAAATTTCATGAAAAATGAATTTGCTTCGTTTTTGCGCCGTTTACAGGAAGAAAAGGATGAACGAGCATCCCTGTTAAAAAATGAACATCGTGAACGTACCGAGGCGGTCAGTTCAGAGCAGAAAGAACGTGTCCGTAATTTTAAGGAAGAAAAAAAGGAGCGGGAACAAGCCTTTGACCGGCTTAACCAGGATCTTGCCGCCAAGGAAAAAGAAACAGAACGAAAATTTGTCTCTGTTTCCTCTTCCCTGGATGCCGCAGAAAAAGGTCTGCGAGAACTGATTCTTTCTGAAAATACCCGTCTTACCCAGACTCTTGAGGAAAGATACCAGGAAGTTATACGACGCCTTGCCAATACAGACTCACAAATTCGTCACGACCTTGCTTCCCGTGCCACCATTTCTGCCATGTTTGCAGAGGCCGCCGTGCGTTTTTCTGAACATCCAGCAGAAGATGACCAGGAAGATGCCGTACCTGTACAGGAACAAACGGGTCATTCAGAGACGGAAGGAAATAACGAGTCTTAGATATGAGTAGCTTTCTTGCTGAAGAAAGTCTGTCCGACGGCTCAGGGAATGCTGCTGATTCTTCTGACAGCCCGAACTCTGTGTATGATGAAGAACTTGAGTGCCTGCGTCAGATGCTTTTTTCCCGTGAACTTGCCTTGCTCGAAGAAGTGGTGCGCAATCAGGGCGCAAAGCAGTTCAATATCGAAAAGGTCAGCGAGGTGCTTGCAGAGTCCATCATTCTTCGGGCCGGAAAGGATAGTCAGCTCAATATGGCGATGGAGCCAATTGTAGATGATATATTAAAGGCATCTTTCAGCCGCCGTAAAAATGAATTTGTCAATGTATTGTTTCCGCTCATCGGCCCTGTTATCCGAAAATCCATCTCAGAGACCTTTCTTTCCATGCTGGGTAATGTCAGCCAGAGTCTGGAGGTCGCCTTTTCCTGGCGGGGCTTGCGGTGGCGTTTTGAAGCCTGGCGTTCGGGAAAGCCTTTTAATGAAATCGTGCTGCTGCACACCGTGCTTTACCGGGTGGAGCAGGCTTTTTTCATTCATAGTGAAACAGGCTTGCCTCTTTCCCATGTTGTGAATGAAGAAGTCCCGGCCCAGGACGTGGATATGGTTTCCGGTATGCTCACGGCCATTCAGGACTTTGTCCGGGACAGTTTTTCAAGTGGAGAGGACAGTAACCTTAATTCCTTACAAATGGGTGATCTGTCTCTGATCATTGAAAAAAATGATGTGGCCTATGTGGCCTGTGTGGTGCGTGGAACTCCTCCGGCCAATTTCCGCAAACTACTCCAGGAGACCCTTGACCTGATGATGGTGGAATATGCAGCGCCCCTTGCTGATTTTTCCGGGGATACTGCACCTTTCTTAACGGCTGTCAGATATTTACAGCCCCTTTTATTATCGCGTTATGCAGAAGAAGAAAAAAAGATTGCGTTCTGGGCAAAGGCTGCTGCGGTTGTCTGTCTTCTTGCCATTGTTTTTGGGGGAAGCTATGTCTGGTACGAAAAATTTACCAGACACGCCCTGTTGGAAAAAGCGGTGCTGTCCCTTAACGGCCATCCGGGGATTATCATAACCAACGTGATTGAACATAAAGACGCTCCATGGGAAGTATTGACCTTTAAGGACGATCTTGCCGTTCACCCTGAAAAAATCCTGGAGGAAAAAGGATTTTCACCTGATTTGCTTGATCTCAAGACCGTTCCCTTTATTTCCTATGATTCTGCCATTATTTTGCGCCGGGTCAAAAATGCGGTTTCTCCGCCAGATACTGTCAAAATGGAACTTACGGAAGACGGAACCCTTATTTTATCTGGAAAGGCATCCATGGCCTGGATGGTTCATTCCCGTGATGCAGCCATGGCACTTCCCGGAGTAAAACGTGTGGATATAACAAAACTGCGGGATCCCCTCATTGAACAGGTACTGGTTCTGGTAAAGGATATCAATGAAGCAAGTATTGAATTTCCATTGGGCAAGGATTTTCCTGTGGGCGAAAATCTTGTCCGGCTGGAAAAGGCCGTTGACAATCTTGTTCAACTGGAAAAAATCGCAAAAAAAAGTAATCTCATCGTATCCTTGACAGTCTATGGACATGCAGATAATATTGG